>OCHA01000133.1_pt1 | contig 105352 bp, 96 predicted proteins | sample 1538591 | NCBI WGS metagenome assembly OCHA01 (sample SAMN04571710, study PRJEB22368) | human gut metagenome | biome: human gut; material: stool | host: Homo sapiens | place: Luxembourg | collected 2012-09-06 | reverse complement strand
GTAGATAAAACCACATAACTGAAAGATGAATTTACACACAAATTTGGACTTGACTGTGGCTAAAGAAAATTGCCTACTAAAGTTGTGATTTATGCGAGAATAGTAGGCTTTTTAGCTGACGAGATGCGACTAATATTACAGATATATCAGAAAAAGACCTACTAAAGTGTGAGATGTGACAGATTTAGTAGGCATTTAAGATGGAAAGAAGCATCATAATCCAACTTACAATGTAAAAAAGACCTACCAGATTGTGAAAATTGATGAAATAGTAGGTTTACCGGGTAACTTTGGAAAGCGGTAAGAGTACCCACCGCTTAGGGTAATAGTCTGTGTGGTGAGATTACAGGATAATTAATCAAAATGATGCATTTTAAGCAGTATTTATGTTATTTCGTTCAATATGTCTTTTAATAGATAACTAAAAGTGATATAATTATAGTTATGAATTGAAGAAGGGTGGTGTCTCATATGAAGGGTAAGAAAAAGGTTATTATAGGTATTATTGCAGCAGTTGTAGTTGTTGGAATCGTGGTGGCAGTAGTTCTGGGGATGAGAAGAGGGAAATCAGACAAAACAATTAATGTCGGCAATGCAACAGAGTCAGACGAGATGAGCAGCTGGAGAACTGACGGACATCGTGTGGCTAAAGCGGAGTCGGGATATTATTATCTGGACTGGAGTGATACTGATTCGACTACAATGCTTATGTATCTTGATGACAGTACACATAAGATTATTCCAGTGTGTGCCAAAGCTGAATGTAAGCATAATTCATCAGATTGTAATGCAGTATTAGACAGCAGTTACGACAATTCTCCGCTTCATTACTATAAGGGAAGTCTATATGTTGTTAAAGTGGAAGGCGGTATGGCTAAGTTAGAAAGAATTGCGAAAGATGGAAGCAGCAGAGAGGATGTTGCAGATCTGTTTGCCAGTGATGATGGAACAGTGTCTTTAGTATTCCATGATGATTGTGTATATGCATATGACAGAATTGGACACATGGGGGCAGTTGAGAGCAAAGATACTGATAAAGTAGTGATTGTAAAGGCAGAACTTGCAAATGGAAAGACAAGTGAAGTGTTCTCATATGAGGGAGCAAATAACGCTATTAACGAGGCAAGAAGCTTCGGTGATAAGCTGTTTTTCCTGATAAATCATAATTCAATTGATAAAGAAACATTAACGGCAGACGTTAATTACAAGCTTTATTGTTATGATTATGCCACAGGCAGCGCAGAACTGGTATCTGATAAGAATATATCTGATTATTATGTTGATACAGACAATGGAATTCTGTACTATTTCGTGATAGATAAGGGGCTTTATTCAAGAAAGCTTAATGAAAATGATGGCAAACTGTTGTATAAGGCTGATGATTCAATAGTAATGGCAGCCTTGTCATATGATGGAAAGTACATATATATGTGTAACGGTGGTGCAGGAAGTGCAACCCAGATTACTAATTTTATTGATGAAAAAATATTTGTACTCAATCCAGACGGAACACTTGTCAATACTATAGAACTCGACAGAAGGAAAATGAGTAATCTGTACTACGGCGACGACAAGTACCTGTTCATAGGCTACTCTAATAAGCTGTCGTATATTGATAAGAGCAATATTAGCAGCAGTGTGGAGATAGTTCCTGTTAAGTGATTTTGAAGTGGGCTTACACAGTGAGGGGCGGAATATGAACGAGTTTAGGAGACTGATTAACAGGAAAGTTGTCATTGGCTTTATCGCATTACTTATTATTAATGTATCGTTGTATGTGTATCAGCAGACAAAGGGCGCAGGGATTAAGGAATTAAGGTTTGAAACCGCGCAGCGGCAGTGGTGTGTTGATTACTATGGCAATTATGATATTGAGGTTGCGATAAATGCGGTGGATTCGGATATAAAGAGGATATTAAGTTACAGGAAGGCTGATAAGCAGGGGACTGTGGCGGAATCCGAGGTACAGGCTGGTGCGGAGACCGAAGTTTTGGGGAAATATAAGGCACTGTCTGAGAGTGAGCAGCTTCTGTTTCTGACGGTATTAAGGGATATAGAAAGCCAGTTGGAATATATAAAGAAGTATCCTGAAGACATGAAGCAGATTCAGACTAATGCACAGCAGCTTATGACTTTCTCTATATTTTCAGATAAGAACAGCTTTACATATAATAATATTGTAAAGACTGGCAAGGATTTTGAAAAAGTAGCTGATGTATCGCTTTATCTTGTTAATAATAAAGCAGCAGGCAGTTTTGTGAATTATTATTACACATTTTACTTCGCGCTGATTATGATGGTTTTCATAATATATGGTCTGTCGGGTGAGCGTGATAATGGAATGTGGGGGATTGTACATTCGGCAGGAAGCGGAAGGCTTCGGCTTGCGTTACACAGACTGTTTATTATCGCAGGCTCTGGCGTGGTTATAACAGCGGGTCTGTATTTTACAACATTTGCAGCAGCGCTGCTGTTATACGGCGGAGCAGGTGCGCTCAATGCGCCGGTTCAGTCTATACAGGCATTTGAAAGATTTGCTATGCCGATGAGCCAGATTGGGTTCGTGCTATACAATTATGTATACAGTGCGCTGGCGGTAGTGGTTCTTAGCGTGGCATTATGGGCTGTATTCGTTGTAAACAGGAAGCGGAATCATGCGCTTATTCTGACCGGAGTAGTTGTGGGGCTGGAAGTGCTTATGTATTACAGGATAGGGCTTCACAGCATCTACAGTGCATTTAAACAGATTAATATTGTGCGTCTTATGAAGGTCAACGAGATCATCAGCACATATGCGAACCGCGGAAGGGGAAGCTTTGTCATATCTGAGTCGGCTATTATGTTCTGGGCGCTTATGATGATTCTTGTTGTGTCCGTGGCTGTTGCGGTAATGGGAACTGTGCTTATGCGTCCGAGTCAGGGTAAAAATGTGCTGACACGGCTTACTGATAAGCTGTATGCCGGATATCAGCATCTTTTTGCAAATGTGCCGGTTGTTCTCAAGGAGATTCACAAGCTGATTGTGACAAGCAGGGGATTTACGGTTATTGTGGTGCTTCTACTGGTTGTTATGTATTTTATCAGTTATGGAAAGATGGCTTTCTCGGACAACTCCAGAGAGCGTGACAGGATATATCTTGAGAAGGGCGGTGCTGATTATTCGCAGATATCTGCCCTGATTGATGAGCGCAGAGCTGATTATATGCAGGCTGTCCAGAAAAGTATGGAAGCTTCTGAACAGTATGAGAATGGTGAGATTGGAATTGATGAGTTATCGCAGATTAATTCGACTGTGTCTATATATGCGTCGCGCTATGCTTCGGTGAGGGAATTTGAGCAGAAGCGGGAATATCTTGAGAATCTTAAGGAAGAGACTGGAATTGACGGATATATGATGTCGGACAGAGGATACGAGGAAATATTCGGCAAGTATGGAAAGGCAAGGGAGATTGTGCTTCTTATGGCTCTGCTTGCGTCTGTTGTGCTTATTGTATCAGAGAATATCGGAATTGAGACAAGCACAGGAACTAAATATATTGTCAATGCTGCAAGCGGAAAGAACACTGTTAAGGTTAAGCGGATTGTGGCATCTTTAGTGTTGTGCATAGTCCTGTATGTTCTTGTGTATGGAATTGATATGATACATTTGCGAAGCTATTATGGCATGCCGTACACGGACGCACCGCTTATGAGTCTCACATTTATGAGGGATTGCGGGTTTTATATTACTGTTGGAACATTTATGATAATCCGACTGATTGTAAGGCTGATTGCAATGCTCATTACATTTGCAGTTACATATGTACTGTGCAGCCGTTTTTCTGAGGTGCGCGGAAGGGTTGTGTCTGTGCTTCTTATGGCTGCGGTGATTGTGATTGCGGCTGTGATGGGAAATGTGAGTATATGGTGAAAGGGTGAATAAGGATATTGAAAAAGGCAGAAGATTTACCTGAATTTCTCAGGTAGTTCTTCTGCCTTGTGTTTTATGTGTTGTGTGAATTATTCCGCATCACCGAATATTACATGTCTTACTGGTGTAAGTGCATATAATAGTATCATTCCGATGATTCCGCATACGATTATCTCGCCAGCGCCAACTGTAACGAAGAACATTGCAAACATGCCCTCTGAGCCGTAAGCAAACTTAAGTACGAATGGTACAATGATTGTGTTAGCAACAATTGGTGGAACTGGTGCAAGCCACTTATGCTTTCTTAACAGGTATGTTCCGATTGCACCGATAAGTGTTGCAATGCTTCCAAATACTACATCCCATACAATTGCGCCACCAAGGATGTTAGCAATTATACAGCCAACAAATAATCCAGGGATTGCTGCAGGTGTAAAGTAAGGCAGTATTGTGAGTGCCTCCGCAATTCTGAACTGCACTGGTCCGAAACTGATGTAGTTAAAGATTACTACAAGTACGACATAGATTGCTGCAATTACAGCGGCCTGTGTGATGAATTTCACACTCATTCCTTTTTTTCTTCATATTCAATTATCTCCTTTAGTTTTGTTTTGCGTGTGGAAGGTCTCGAACACACGATTTGTTACTGTGTCATAACACAGCCTGTGTAGTTTAGCAGATTATCATGAGATTGGCAAGTACAAATGTATATTATATGTGAATGTAAGCTGGATGTAAGTTTCGTGTTATATAATTGTGGTAAATAAAGAAGCACATTTTTAATAAGAGACATTGAAAAAGGAGGGCGAGATTTATGGATGATAAAAATGTTGTTAAGAAAAGGGTGACTCTTGCTATTGCATTTGCAGTATTCATTGTTGTGGTAATTGCAGTAATACTGCTTATCAAGCCAGTAATGTCTAAGGTTCAAGAGAATCGCACAGCAAAGGTGTCTCAGGAAACGGCACAGGAAGCGGAAGAATTTCTTAAGACTAAGTATCCGGAAGTTGTGATTGAGAAGCGCGAAATGTATGTTAAAGAGCATAAGCCGCAGGAGAATACGCAGTATATTAGCAGCAAGAGCATTGATACGGAATATTCGTATGCATCTTACGTATTCTATGGTACAATGGATACACCAGATGCGAAAGGAGACAGCGTCATAATCTATATGTCGGATAGCGGAAAGTCGCCATATTATACTGTTAAGGACAACACGGATAAAGATGATGCAAAGTGGCAGATGACGATTGTGCAGAATAAGTCAGGCAACGCTAAGACTTGGGATTATGCATTTAAAGAAAAGTAATGCTTAAGATTATAGGAATATATTTATTGATTATTAATGTAGTAACATTTGCTTTGTATGGAATTGATAAGTGGAAAGCGATACACAACAGATGGCGAATAAGGGAGGCGACTCTTCTTATTACAGCGCTAATCGGCGGTTCGCTTGGAGCTTTTATTGCAATGCAGATGTTCAGACATAAGACAAAAAAGTGGTATTTTAAGTATACGGTTCCTGCTATGCTTGTTGTGCATGTCGCTTTGATGGTTTTATTAGTGGTGAAATTGTAGTGTATCGTAAGGCGCAGGCTTGAATGAGGGGCTTGCGTCTATGGAAATATATGATTCATAATGTGATTATTGAGATGATTCACGCAGGTTGTTTAGAAATTGGCAGCCTGCGTGAATTTTGTATCTGCAAAAGCGTATGAAACACAAAAGTTTTTGGGTTATAACCGAAAAACTTTCTGATGGGACTATAAATTAAGGAGCGTAACCGCATTTTTACCGAGTATTGCATCGGTATCTTTTTCTGAAAATCCACATTCCTTTATAAGTTCCACAGCGTCTTTCTGGTCGTCCCATGGGCTGTCAGAACCAAATAATATGCGGTCGGCGCCATGGGTGAGAACCATTTTCTTAAATTTTTCTATTGGAAGGCTCGCATTGTGGTTGAGTTTTTTGATGCATGATGATGTATCCAGGTATACATTTTTCATGTAATCTTCTTCTAATATGCCGGCAACTTCGTTCCATTGTCCCCAGCCACCCATGTGTGCAAGGACGAGTTTTTCAGGCTTTACTTCCTGAATCATTGTGGCAAGTCTGTCGACGCTTGACTCGTCGCAGCCCGGAAAACTCACATCGAAGCCTGCATGTATAAGTATTATAAGTCCGAGAGATGACGCATATTCTATAAGTCTTAATGATTGCATATCATCTATATTGGTTTTCTGGAAAACTGGGTGAAGCTTGATTCCTTTGAAACCGTTTTTGGAGAGCCAGTTCAGTATTTCTCTGAAATTCTCACAAGCCGGGTGTACTGCCCCAAATGAAATTAGCCCGGTTGTCTTACTTGTTTCATTAGTCTTTAAAGCAAGTGTATTGATTGTGTCGCACTGATTAGGCTTGGTTGCCACGGGAAGCAGTATGGAGTAATCAATTCCTGCCTTTTTCATGGATTCTTTAAGTGAGTCCACTCTTCCGTCAAGATAGTTATGGATGCCGCCACTGTGGGCTAATGTACCAACAGCCCTGTCAGCGAGTTCATCTGGAAATGTATGTGTATGAAAATCTATTATCATAAAACCTCCTTGGGATTAGGTATATACGGCTGTCATCTGCTGTTGTGTAGGTGACAGCCGTATATTAGTCATTACATATATAATAACCATTTTGACATGGTGTATACAATTGTTTAAGTGTTATATTTGCTCCGCTTTATTATGTATATATTTTTCGTATAAAATCAAGTTCTTTTTTTGGGGATGACCTACTAAAGCTAAGGGAAGTGGAAGATTAGTAGGTGAAATCAAGCAAGATAAAGAGCAGTAGGGAGGATAACAGCCGGGAAAGACCTACTAAAGAGAGCATAAGCAGCAGATTAGTAGGTGAAATCAAGCAAGATAAAGAACAGGAGAGAGGATAACAGCTGGGAAAGACCTACTAAAGAGAGCGTAAGTGGAAGATTAGTAGGCGAAATCAAGCAAGAAGATGAGCGGATGGGAAGAAAATAGTTGTGAAAGACCTACTAAAGTTGAGGAAAATGGAAGATTAGTAGGCAAAATTAAGCAAGATAAAGAGCAGGAGAGAGGATAACATCCGTGAAAGACCTACTAAAGTTGAAGCAAGTGGCGGATTAGTAGGCACACAGCCAACACCCATCTAATACCATGACGAATAACCAGCACATACCACCAAATACTCAGCTAATACCGAGCCATTACCCAGCTTCCCCACAATTCAAATAACAAGATAACAAGAATACAAGAATCTGCAAAAACCCTATTGACAAATAGTAAATTGAGAATATAATGATTTACATACCAAGATACTATGTTTATATGGAATTAGATTTTGCAAGGAGGTACATGGAGGTTGAAGAATAGGATTATTGACACAGATGTACTTATTATAGGTGGTGGAACGGCAGGGTGTTTTGCCGGTATCACACTTGGAGGGAAGAAAGACCTTGATGTACTGATTGTTGAGAAAGCTAACATTGTACGAAGCGGATGTCTTGCTGCAGGTGTTAATGCAATTAATGCCTATATCACTAAAGGCAGGGTGCCACAGGACTATGTTGATTATTGTAAGAAAGATGCAGATGGAATAGTAAGAGAGGATTTGCTTCTTTCAATGTCTGAGAGGCTTAATCATGTCACTAAGATAATGGAGGACTTAGGACTTGTAATCCTTAAAGATGAGAATGGAGATTATGTTGCGAGAGGAAACCGCAATATTAAGATAAATGGTGAGAATATCAAGCCGATACTGGCAGATGCAGTTAAGAAGCAGGACAATGTAACGGTAATCAATCACCTTAATATTACAGATTTCATAGTGGAGAATAATGAGATTAAGGGTGCATACGGATTTGATGTCAACAATGCAGAGTTCTATGAGATAAATGCGAAGGCAGTTCTTGTGGCTACTGGCGGAGCGGCAGGTCTTTACAGACCTAACAATCCGGGATTTTCAAGACATAAAATGTGGTATCCACCGTTCAATACAGGAGCCGGATATGCAATGGGAATCAATGCAGGTGCGGAGATGACCACATTTGAGATGAGATTCATTGCTTTAAGATGTAAAGATACGATTGCTCCGACAGGAACTATCGCACAGGGAGTTCCGGCAAAGCAGCTTAATTCCAACGGTGAAGTGTATGAGAACAAATATGGTCTTACAACATCACAGAGACTTTACGGAACAGTTACGGAAAACCGTGAGGGCAGAGGTCCTTGTTATCTTGGAACTAAGGGAATAAGCAAGGCGCAGGAAGAAGACCTTTATAAAGCGTATCTTAACATGGCACCGAGCCAGACACTTAAGTGGCTTGAGGCGGCGGGCGGTCCTTCTGAAGAAAATGTTGAGATAGAAGGAACTGAGCCATACATAGTCGGAGGTCATACAGCGAGTGGTTACTGGGTTGATAACAACCGCGAGACTACAATTCACGGGCTTTTTGCAGCGGGTGATGTTGCAGGCGGATGTCCTCAGAAATATGTGACAGGAGCTCTGGCAGAGGGCGAGATTGCAGCACAGGCGATAGCTGAAAGGCTTGAAGGCTCAGGAAAGGGCTTTGTTGTCAATGAGGTGGCAGATTCAGAATTGTCTGAGAACGCATTTGCAAAGAAGAGCGAGTATGAGCGATTTCTTAATAATAAGCAGGGACTGGTTGATATCGAGCAGACTGAGGAAGCAATGCAGAAGATTATGGACCAGTACGCAGGCGGCATAAGCACTGATTATCAGTACAATGAAGCAAGACTTGAGCTTGCAGATGAGAAGATTAAATTCTTAGAGCAGAGCATTGATAATCTTGCGGCACAGGATGCAGATGACTTGCTTAGAATCTATGAGATAAGAGAAAGACTTACGGTGTGCAGAAGTGTTATAGCACATTTGAAAGCAAGAAAAGAAACCCGTTGGCACAGCTTTGCGGAGAATATGGATTATCCGGCTAAGAGTGATGACTGGTTAAAATATGTCAACTCCCGCAAGGAGAATGGCAAGATTAAGATAATCATAAGAGACCTTGTGAGGGGAGGCGACAGCTATGAGCATTCAGATAAATAAGTTAAAATGCGTTGGCTGCGGGAAGTGCGTTGAAGCCTGTCCCGGCAACCTTATCAAGAAAGATACTGATGGAAAAGCATTTATAAAGCATGTCAAGGACTGCTGGGGCTGCACATCATGTCTTAAAGAATGTTGTTTTGAGGCAATTAATTTCTTTCTGGGTGCTGATGTCGGTGGCAAGGGAAGCACTCTTTCGTTCAGACAGAATGGAAGCATCAATACATGGACGGTGACTTCGCCGGATGGAACAGTTAAGACGCTTGAGGTCAACAGACAGGAATCTAATAAATATTAGGGAGGAATATCATGGGTAATTTATCACATTTGGACGCACTCGAAGCAGAGGCGATATATATTATAAGGGAAGTTGCAGCAGAATGCGAAAAGCCGGTAATGCTGTATTCTATAGGAAAGGACAGCTCAGTTATGCTTCATCTTGCAATGAAAGCATTCTATCCTGAGAAGCCGCCATTTCCATTTCTTCACATCGACACAACATGGAAGTTTAAGGAAATGATTAAGTTCAGAGATGATACAGCCAAGAAGCTTGGAATCGAGATGCTTACTTACACTAACGAAGAGGGTGTTAAGCAGGGAATTAATCCATTTGACCACGGCTCAGCTTACACTGATATCATGAAGACTCAGGCTCTTAAACAGGCACTTAACAAATATGGCTTTACAGCAGCATTTGGCGGTGGACGAAGAGACGAGGAGAAATCAAGAGCTAAGGAGAGAATTTTCTCTTTCAGAAATACAGCACAGGCATGGGATCCTAAGAACCAGCGTCCGGAAATGTGGAAGCTTTACAACACTAAGATTCACAAGGGCGAGAGTATGAGAGTTTTCCCTATCTCTAACTGGACTGAGAAGGATATCTGGCAGTACATCCAGAGAGAAAAGATTGATATTGTACCTCTTTATTTTGCAGCAGAAAGACCTGTTGTATACCGTGACGGCAATATCATCATGGTTGATGATGACAGAATGAGACTTCTTCCAGGCGAAAAGCCACAGATGAAGAAGGTAAGATTCAGAACTCTTGGCTGTTATCCACTTACAGGCGGTGTTGAGTCAGACGCAGAAACTCTTGACGAGATTATCGAAGAGACTTTAAGTGCGGTTGAATCAGAGAGAACAAGCCGTGTTATCGACCATGAGGAAGCAGGAAGCATGGAAAGAAGAAAGAAAGAGGGGTACTTCTAGAATGAAAGGTTTACTTAAATTTATTACATGCGGTAGTGTTGATGATGGAAAATCTACACTTATCGGACACATTTTATATGATTCAAAGTTATTGTATGCAGATCAGGAGAAGGCGTTAGAGCTTGATTCCAAGGTCGGAAGCCGTGAAGGTAAGATTGATTATTCACTTCTTCTTGATGGTCTTATGGCTGAGAGAGAGCAGGGAATTACTATTGATGTTGCTTACAGATATTTTACAACTGACAACAGAAGCTTTATCGTTGCTGATACTCCGGGACATGAGGAGTACACAAGAAACATGGCGGTTGGTGCTTCATTTGCAGACCTTGCAGTAATCCTTGTTGATGCAAAGCAGGGCGTGCTTATCCAGACTAAGAGACACGCAAGAATCTGCGCACTCATGGGAATTAAGCATTTTGTATTTGCAGTTAATAAGATGGACCTTGTTGGTTACAGTGAGGAGCGTTTCAACGAGATTAATGCGCAGATAGCAGAGCTTACTAAGGAGCTTTCACTTGCAGATGTAGTTGTTATCCCTGTTTCGGCAACTGAGGGTGACAATGTAACAACTAAGTCTGAAAATATTCCTTGGTATAAGGGTCAGGCACTTCTTCCTTATCTTGAGCAGGTTGATGTTGATGATGCTGAGGAAGAAAAAGGCTTCTACATGCCTGTTCAGAGAGTATGCCGTCCAAATCATGAATTCCGTGGTTTCCAGGGCCAGATTGAGGCAGGAAGCGTATCTGTTGGTGACGAGATTATCACTCTTCCAACTAAGGAGCATGTTCATGTAAAGAGTATCCATGTCGGTGACAAGGAAGCCCAGACTGCTTCTATCGGACAGCCGATTACTATCCAGTTAGACCGTGAGGTTGATGTTTCAAGAGGTTCTGTTCTTGCAGCAGGTGCTGACTTAAAGCTTGCAACTGAGATTACTGCTACTATCCTCTGGATGGACGATGATGTTCTTACTAATAATAAGAACTTCTTTGTAAAGCTTGGAACAAGACTTATTCCGGGCGTTGTTACCGAGATTGTCAATACTATTGATGTTAATACAGGTGAGGAGAAGCCGGCAGCTCTCCTTAAGAAAAATGAAATCGCAGTATGCAAGATTTCTCTTGCTGATGTAATTGTTGTTGATGAATTCAATCTTCACAAGACTATGGGCGAGCTTATCCTCATAGACCGTGTTACTAATATGACTAGTGCCTGCGGCGTTGTCCGTGAAGTTAATGAGACAGCTGATGATGTTAAGGAAGTTGACGCAGCTTTCAGAGCGGAGCTTAACAACCAGAAGCCTGTTGTTGTTGAGGCTGTTCTTTCAGACAAGATTAATGTTGATTTCTTAAAGAAGGTTGAGAAGGAGCTTCTTCTTGACAGCAAGCATGTATATCTGTATGTTCCGGCAGAAGGCGAGGATTATACAAATGTTGTGACTCACCTTGTAAATGCAGGTATTGTTGTTATTCTTGCTCTTAGTAAGGCAGCTGATCTTAAGATTGACGGCGCAGAAGTGCTTGCAGGCTGGGAGTCTGAGGTTGACGCCACTACTGTGGATGTGGCTGAGTTTATTAAGAAGAATGCGTAGGCTGGGGGAAGAACGGACGCTGCACTAGAACTTATAAAGCAACGCAGGCACGCTTTCGCTGCTTGTCGCTCGCAGCGGTACTAAGCTTGTCAGGATTTGCCTCACTTTGTGAGGCTGTCCTGACGAGCTAAGTGCCGGCGGCTCCAAAGCACCTGCGTTGCTTTATAAGTTTAGTGCTGCTGGGGTTCTTTCCCGCTGCGTGGGGTTACTTCAGGGTTGGAAGTGTTGGCAGACGTGCGGTAAAGGGCGCTTCGCTGCTTTACCTTGGGTTTGGCAAAGCTTGCTTCGCTGCTTTGCTTGGTTTTGGAATATATTTTGTAGGAGTTAGGCTATAATTATGAATACACATTTTTTTAAAAAGTTAATATGTTTAGGTATGATTTTCAGCCTGACTTTTATTGGACTTTCTGGCTGTGGGCAGAAGAAGACGGAACTTGTTAATGTTTCTTATGATGCCACAAGAGAGTTTTATAAGGAGTATAACAGGCTTTTTGAGGATTACTGGTATGGCAGGACTGGAGAGAAGGTTGAGGTTATCCAGTCTCATGGCGGTTCTGGAAAGCAGGCGCTAGAGGTTGCTAACGGTCTTGGTGCTGATGTTGTCACGCTTGCACTTGAGGGCGATGTTAATGTTATAAGGGACGAAGGGCTGATTGATGACGGATATATTGATGATTATTCTGATGACAGCTCGCCTTACACTTCTACGATTGTCTTTCTTGTAAGAAAGGGTAATCCTAAGAATATTAAGGACTGGGATGATCTTCTTAATGATGGGGTTAAGGTTATTACCCCTAATCCTAAGACTTCCGGAGGAGCCAGATGGAATTTCCTTGCAGCATGGTATTATTTTAAGAAGCAGGGACAGACTGAGGAACAGGTTCAGGCAAGTGTTACCAAGCTTTACAAGAATGTGGCAGTGCTTGATTCAGGCGCAAGAGGTTCTTCTACCACATTTGCAGAGAACGGACAGGGGGATGTTCTGATTGCATGGGAAAATGAAGCATTTTTCGCATTACAGGAATATCCGGGCGAGTATGAGATTGTCGTTCCGTCCGCATCTGTATTGTGCCAGCCGACGGTTGCGAAGGTTGACGAGGTCACACAGATGAATGGCACAGAAGGGTTGGCAGACGCCTATCTTTCTTTCCTGTACACTGATGACGCACAAAGGCTTGAGGCGCAGAATTTCTACCGCCCTGTAAACAAAGATATCCAGAAGGAATACGAGGCTTCCAGCGATTCAAGGAATATTAAGGAAATACCTTCCGATGGTAAATGGATTGTCAAAGACATTGATATGGCGGATATCGGATATTTTGGCGGCTGGGAAGCGGCTACACAGAAGTTTTTCTCTGATGGTGGAATATTTGATAAGATATATGATTAATTAAAATGTTTTGTTGAATATGCTGCGCGAATCTGACTATGCACAGGTATATGAAGCCTACTAATATAGAGCAAGTTGTTGGTTTAGTAGGTTTCTGCGGAGAATATTATAAGTTGTTTAAGTGAGAAGACCTACTAATCAATCAGGGAAGATATGATTAGTAGGTCTTTCACTCGCAAATTGCTTACAGTTCTTAGTAAAATGTGGGAAAAGACCTACGAAAATATGTTAATTTAACAATATAGTAGGTCGCAAGCCGGAAAGTATATGAATAAACTACGGAAATGACCTACTATATTGAGTGTATAATGGCTTTTAGTGGGTTTTGTCCTCCGTCAGCAGCCTCTTATAAGAACAGTCAATGCCGAGCGCACCAAGCGGAGCAGTAACTATGATTGCAAGCACAGCTACGGAAAGCACTATCTGTCCGCAGGCAAGTCCGGCGGCTAAAGGAACTGAGCCGATGGCTGCCTGAACGGTTGCTTTAGGAAGATAGGCAATTACACAGAAAAGCCGTTCCTTCCATGTAAGGTTTGTTTTTACGGTGCAGAGAAGCACTCCGGCAGCTCTGAAAACAAGTGCTGTAAGAATCATAAGCAAGGCTGGAAGTCCGGCTTTCAGTGTGTAGCGGATATCGACAGCCGCGCCGACAAGCACGAACAATATTACTTCAGCAGCGAGCCACAGCTTGCCAAATTTTTCGGACAAACGGGCTGATACGGCGGGAACACATTTAAACTTAAGCGTACATGCCATAGCGACAACAGCAAGAAGGCCTGAAACAGACACTTTGCCCTCAATTGCAATAAGAAGGAAAGAGAAGCCAAGTACTATGATAACCTTCATGCTGTTTCTTACGGTATGTTTGCGGGCGTATGATGTTTCAAAGAACAGGTACAGCCACAGACCGGTCACTATGCCAAGTATTATGCCGAGTATAATAGACACAGGAATATTTACGAAATCCATAACATTTGCCTTGCCACCCTGTGCCACATTTAAAAATGTTGTGAATAACACTATTACAAATATGTCATCGCACGAAGCACCAGACAGTATCATCTGCGGAATCGCTTTGTCAGTTCCGTAGTGTTTCTCAATGAGCATTACCATTCGTGGAACGACAACCGCAGGAGAAACAGCGGCGAGAACCGCGCCCATCACGGCAGCTTCGGCGTGATTAATTCCAAGAATTACAGGGGCAAGCAGAATATAACCGATGATTTCGCAGGAAGCCGGAACGAAGGACATGAGAATTGCACTTCGTCCGGCTTTTTTCAGGTCTTTTAAGTCAAGCGACAGACCGGCTTTGATAAGAATAATGATAAGAGCCATTTTTCGCAGGTCAGCCGATATTGAAAGGATTGACGGGTCAAGGAAATCAAGGATATATGGTCCGAGAACAATACCAGTAACAAGCATTCCTATGATTCTCGGCAGTTTCAGCTTCTGGCAGATTGCGCCCATGACGAGCCCAACCAGAAAGATAAGTGATAAAGATGTCAGCATAATAAGCCTCCTTAAAAATGTAGTAAATGCATTTATGAACGCAAAAAAGCTGATGCTTCCTGCGACATAAAATCGTAGAAGTCATCAGCTTGAATAAGCAGTTTAGGTTTCCCAAGGGAGTACTTCATTCCCTTTGATATTTATAATACTTTGGGGCAGGATTGTCAAATGTAAATGAGGAAATATATAATATTTAAAGAAAAATATATAATTTCCGGAAATTAAAATAATATTTCCTGAAAATGCCTTGATATTTCCGAAAAATTGCGTAATATATAATATAGATGTATATAAATGTTGTGAATTAAGTAAGAGGCGGTGTGGAATCTGTGTACATGACACGGATTTCAGTATGTGCAGTAATGCACAGAAAAGAGGGGCTTTATGGATATTAGATATATTAAGGCGAAGGAATTATCCGCAAGATGGGGCGTGACGCCGAGAAGAATTAACCAGTTGTGTACAGAGGGAAAGCTGCCGGGAGCTTATAAGGAAGGCAAGTTCTGGATGATACCTGACGATGTGGACAGACCGGATTGTTTAAGGGAGAATAGGAATCTTTATGTCAGGGAAGACAGCGTTGTATACAACAGGAAGCGCCCCTGCCCGGTTGGAATAACATCTTATAAAGAAGTGTCGAATGAATGTTATTATGTAGACAAAACATTGCTTATCAGGGACATTATAGATAATCACAGTAAGGTGTATTTATTTACAAGACCGAGAAGATTCGGAAAGACACTTACTATGGACATGGTTCGCACATTTTTTGAAAAGACTGATACGGACACATCAATATATTTTAAAGATAAATATATATGGCGCGCGGGTGCAGCATATAAGGGGAAGCAGGGGCAGTACCCGGTGATTTTTCTTACATTTAAAGACGCCCACCAGTCAACATGGCAGGACATGTACGCAAGTCTCTGCTTTACATTAAGGAATGAATTTTTGCGACATATTGAACTGACGACAAGCGCCAGATTAAGTGACTATGATAAGAAGTATCTTAAGTCAATACTTGATGATGAGGCAACGATAATAGATTATCAGTTTGCACTGGGGAAGCTGTCAGCAATGCTTTCAAAGCATTATGGCAGGAATGTAATCGTGATAATTGACGAGTACGATACGCCAATCCAGCAAGGACATATATTTGGATACTATGATGAAGTGATTGGCTTTATGAGAAATCTTTTGTCGGCTGTCTTAAAGGACAATCCAAGTCTGGAACTGGGGATTCTCACGGGAATTCTCCGCATAGCTAAGGAAAGCCTGTTCAGCGGGCTTAACAATCTTGTGGTTAATACAATTCTTGATGATGAATATTCGCAATATTTTGGATTCACGGAAGAGGAAGTTTCTGCTATGGCACAGTACTACGGCGTGTCTGACCGGCTGGGTGAGATTAAGGAATGGTATGACGGCTATATGTTTGGCAGAACCGGAATATATAATCCGTGGTCGGTTATTAATTACTTCAATAACAAATGTGTTCCCAAAGCTTTCTGGTCAAGAACAAGTGGCAATGAGATAATCGGCGAGCTGTTTAATAGTGCTGATACCACATTTGCAGACAACTTATTAAGATTGCTGCAGGGCAGTACTGTTCAGGCAATTGTTGACACAGATATCATATATCCTGAGATTAATGGAGACATTGATACAATATACAGCTTCCTTCTGGTTGCCGGATATCTGCGTGTGTCAGAGCATATTGGCTCTCTGTACGACAATCCGATATGCGCGCTGTCGATACCTAATTATGAGATAAAGAGCGTGTTCCAGAAGGAGATTATTGACAGATATAACGGCATATTTACAGGTGCGCTGCTAAGAAACTTTGCGGAATCAATCCGTACGGGAAATGCACATTTATTAACAGAAACCTTGCAGCAGTATCTTTTGCAGTCTGCAAGCGTGTTTGATACGGCACATGAGGATTTCTATCATGGGGTGGTATTTGGAATGCTTGCGGTATTGTCAGACAATTATTATATCTCGTCTAACAGGGAGTCAGGTGAGGGACGATTTGACATAGAGCTGCAACCGAAGAGCCGTGGCGGACACGGATATATCATAGAATTCAAAGCATGTAAGGAAGCTGAGCTTGAGAAGATGGCTGGCAGTGCAGTCAGACAGATTCAGCAGAAAAGTTACACAGCCAATCTTGAAAAGCATGGCGTGTCTGGGATTGGCATGTTCGGGGTTGCATTCAGTGGTAAGAAAGTGAGTGTGGCATATGAGGAGCATGATGTAAGGAAGCGCAAGTCACGCGAATAGAAGAATTGCAAAAAAAAGGACGTTAAGAAGTTAATTCTTATCGTCCTTTTTGTCACGGATTATTTATCCTTAATTGTATTATACAGATTAACAATTTCGCCATCTTTTTTGGAATTGATGAACACTGTCTGGTCAGCAGTTTTTATCATAAGTACAGGAGATACATCATTAAAAATGTAGAGATTACATTTGCCATAAGTATTTCCTTTGAATTTGCCGACAAGGTAACTGTCGGTTGCACCGCCGTTATATCTGAAAAAATGGTCATCAGGCAGTGAATCCATCAGAGTAATTTCGGTAATGTCGTCAATGTTAATTCTGCTTGTGTAACCGCATGAAGATACATTTACAGTGCTATCAGTAGTCCTGATGTCGATAGTAACATGAATGTATGGAATTAATATAATAGTTGTCCATATTAGTAATCCAAGAGTAACAGCCGTTATGCTTCCGGTGAATATCTTAGCACCTGTGCGGGCGTAGTTAAGCGAGTAGTTGGTCGAACACAGCCTGTCGGGTACGAAAAGGTGCGGGTCATTAGGATTGTAGTAAAATCCAGTCTTCCAGTAGTCATCATCATCAACAAATACCGGCTGTGTGTCAGCCTTAAGCATTTCATTCTTTCTGTTGCGTGCAAGAATAAGAATGACAGTGAGCGTGCAGCCGCTTAACAACTGCAGAATAATGTACATCCAGAAACTTAAATCTCCAACAGTATCCTGAATAATACACATTAAGACAAATGTTATCCATGCCACGAAGTTAAGAAGTGACATTACAAGCATTGCTGAAGCAATGTATTTCTTCATAGTCATATTAACAATGTTGTTAATGTCCGAATTAAGGCTGTATGCCTGATTCTGTCGTCTGTTCATATAAATGTGGAACACAAACCCGAATACAGAAACTATGACAGTACATATTGCAAATACAATAATCATTGAAAAATATGCTCTGTCCGTCCATGAATAGAATGGAATCAAAGCCAGCAGTTCTGCTGCAATTATGATGATGTGGTATCTAAAGCTGATTGGAGTTGCATCTGCATTTGCACAAGCACGCGTATCTATAAAGACCTTCTGTTTCTGGGATTCCACAAACCAGCCATTCTGTACCTTTAACAGATACATTTTCCGATGCGCTGAAAGCTGGATATACATAATTCCGAAAACGAACACGAGAATCCAGATTGTATACATAATAACGAAAATGATTATGTTCACAAAATTAAGAAAGCATATGGCTATTGAGAGTACTGCATTGATATTCTGAAAATATTTCATGCTTTTCTTAAAGTGTGTCATAAGTCGGGTGACATCGTCATCGTTAACATGGTCGCCTGGAATGTGGACTCCGATAAGCATTCCATTGTTGTATCGGTAGTTGGATTCATATGCAAATCTCATGATCAGGACTGTGAACATGTTGCATACGAAGAATAGCATAAACATTGCGATTTTCATAAGGAAACCTCCTTGTATAGTGGGACTGTGTGTGTTAATGCATGTGTGAATACAGGTATATTACATTGTGCAGGGATTCATCTTGGAATAAATATTTTCGCACATTTTTAAGAATTCTTCTTTATCCATTCCAGTAATGCTTGCTTCTGCTGACAGCAGCTCAAGCTCTGATTCAAGCTTTTCCCTGAATTCAATATCCATATTAATATTCTCGGCGACAAATGCACCAAGCCTTCTGTCGGTTTTAATAAAACCTTCAGCTTTAAGAATCTGGTAGGTTTTATTGACGGTCATTGTATTAACGCCTGCGTCAGAAGCAAGCTGTCTGACGGTCGGCAGTTTCTCACCAGCCTTGAGTTCTCCCTTGCCGATTCCTTTAACAATCTGATTTCTTAACTGTACATATATGGGTGTGTCGCTCGCAAAATCAAGTTCTATAACCATGTGAAGCTCCTTTCTGTAAAAAGAGGTGATTTTTGTCTTATTTGTATCATATATAGTAATACAGATAGGACAAGGAGTCAAGTGAGATGGGGTGGAAAAATACAGGCATGAGATAATATTTGGAAAATGCCTACACAATTATGGTAATTATGTAGATTAGTAGGTCTGTTGAGGAGAATGCGAAGTGGTAAAAGAGAATATTGACAGAGAAAGACCTACGCAGGGAGGGAAAATTGGCAGGATAGTAGGTCTTTCGAGAGGGATGAGAGGGAATAAAAGAGAAACTAGAAGGAAAAAGACCTACACAAGGAAGGGAAAATGGCAGGATAGTAGGTCTTTTGAGAGGGATGAGAGGGAATAAAAGAGAAACTAGAAGGAGAAAGACCTACGCAGGGAGGGAAAATTGGCAGGATAGTAGGTCTTTCGAGAGGGATGAGAAGGAATAAAAGAGAAACTAGGAGGAAAAAGACCTACGCAAGCTAAGAAAACAAGATGTTTAGTAGGTTTACGGAGAAAAAAGCGTTCCGAAGAAAAGAGGCATCAGGAAAACAACCAGAAATCCTATAAACACTATTGACATATAAACCTAGTAGGTATATAATCTGCAACATAGTAACATATAAAATTAGTAGGAATTAAAAATCAACAAACATTTCAAGGATGGCGGAGTATTCGACAAGATATATGAGAAGAAGTAATTAAGGGAAGGAGAAACGACAGAATGAAAGAGAAGAAAAGAAAGAAAAAAAGAGTAATACCGGGCTTTGGTCTTTCATTTGGAATAACAATTGCAATGTTAGGATTCATTGTTGTTATCCCTTTATGTACCCTTGTGATATTCTCGGCAAAGCTGTCGTTTACGGAATTTATAACGACAGTTACAAGGCCGAGAGTGCTTTCAAGCTACAGAGTAAGTCTTCAGACAGCGTTAATCGCAGCACTTATAGACGCAGTTATGGGAACAATTCTTGCATGGGTTCTTGTAAGATACAACTTTCCGGGTAAGCAGATTATGAATGGAATAATTGAACTTCCATTTGCACTGCCGACAGCTGTTGCGGGTATAGCACTTACACATCTGACAACAACTAATGGCTGGCTTGGAGCATTTTTTGGCAAATTTGGAATCCGGATTGCATATACAAGGCTGGGAATTATATTCGCACTTATATTCGTTGGAATACCATTCGTAGTGAGGGCTGTCCAGCCGGTGCTGGAAAAGGTGGATATCCAGTACGAGGAGGCAGCCAACATGCTTGGAGCAACCAACAGACAGACAGTATTCAGGGTAATTCTTCCAGAGATACTTCCGGCACTTATCGGCGGATTCACAATGTCATTCGCAAGAGGACTTGGCGAATATGGCAGTGTCGTATTCATAGCAGGAAATACACCGTATGAGACAGAGATAGCACCGCTTATGATTATGTCAAAGCTTCAGGAATATGACTACGCAAGTGCAACATCAATAGCACTTGTAATGCTTTTCATCGCATTTATTATTCTCTTTATAAATGCAGTGTTACAGAGCAGGACATCAAAGATTGTAAGTGGAATTTCATAGAAAGGGGTTAGTGTATGAACATCAGAAAAGATTCAGGTCCGTTAAAATGGATTCTAATAGGTATAAGTGTGTTGTTTTTATTTGTGATGCTTATTCTGCCCCTCAGCTATGTAATGTATACAGCATTTTCTAAGGGCATAAAGGTATTTCTGGCAGCAGTTACTGACAAATACGCACTTCATTCAATTAAGCTGACAATAGAGGTTTCGCTTATCGCGGTTGTGTGCAACACATTTTTTGGAATATTTGCTTCATGGCTTATTACGAAATTCCAGTTTAAGGGTAAGAAGATTATATCTACTTTAATAGATTTACCACTCACAGTTTCACCAATTATAGCAGGTCTTATATATGTGCTTACATTCGGTAGACAGAGTTTTATATATCCATATCTTAAGGCTATGGGAGTAAGAATTATATTCGCAGTTCCGGGTATCGTGCTTGCGACTATATTTGTAACGTTTCCATTCATATCAAGGGAGCTGATACCTGTTCTTACCTCGCAGGGAACTGACGAGGAGGAGGCTGCAGCGCTTATGGGTGCAAATGGCTGGACTATATTCTGGAAGGTTACATTCCCACATATCAAATGGCCGCTTCTCTACGGTATTGTACTGTGTACAGCGAGAGCAATGGGGGAGTTTGGCGCGGTGTCCGTTCTTTCAGGACATTTGCGCGGAAGAACTAACACGATGCCGCTGTATATTGAGCTTCTGTATCAGGGATATGATTTTACGGGAGCATTTGCAGTGTCAGCAATTCTTGTGCTGATGGCGGTTATTATACTTGTGCTTCGAAGTGTACTTGAATACAAGGGGCAGCAGGCAGCTAAGGCAGAGAAAGAGCGGCAGGAAGGATAGAAACGCACTACAACAGAAAGGCGGAACAGATTATGGCAGAATTACAGCAGGACACAGAAAAATATGTAGAGCTTCGTAATATCAATAAGACATATGGCACATTTAAAGCATCAAATAATATTAATCTTGGAATAGGGAAGGGCAAGCTTATTGCACTGCTTGGACCTAGCGGAAGCGGCAAAACTACAATCTTAAGAATGATAGCAGGTCTTGAGACTGCGGATTCAGGTGATATTATTATTGATGGCAAGGTTGTTAATGATGTGCCGGCAAGTAAGCGTGGAATAGGTTTTGTTTTCCAGAACTACGCACTTTTCAGATATATGACAGTGTATGATAACATTGCATTTGGATTAAAAGTCAATAAATGGAAAAAATCGGACATTAAGAAACGTGTTGATGAGCTTATTGAGCTTGTCGGACTTTCAGGCATGGCGAAAAGATACCCTAGCCAGTTATCAGGCGGACAGAGACAGAGAGTAGCATTTGCAAGGGCATTAGCACCTAATCCGGAGCTTCTGCTTCTTGATGAACCATTTGCAGCAATTGATGCGAAGGTAAGACAGGAATTAAGAAGCTGGCTTCGTGATATGATTACAAAGGTTGGAATCACAAGTATATTCGTTACTCATGATCAGGATGAGGCAATTGAGGTTGCTGATGAAATTATTGTCACTAACAAGGGACATATAGAGCAGATTGGAACGCCAAGACAGATATACAGAGAGCCTGAGACAGCATTTATGGCGGAATTCATGGGACATCCGGTACATGTTGACCGGATTAATAAGATTAAAGGTTTTAACCAGCTTGACGATTCTGTTAAGGCGGTATTAAGACCTGAGAATGTCAACATCACAAGGCTTGATGAGAAAGTTGATTCAGCCGCTTCTGTTGAGAAGGGCGTGGTTGTAGGTAAGCTTTTCATGGGCAAGGAAGTCGAGATAACTGTCAATGTCAACGGCATAGAAGTTGTCGGAACAAGAAATGTTGAGGAAGCTCCAATAAAGAAGGGTGAGGAAGTAAATGTATTTATTCACAGGGCATTTACTTACGGCGCAGATGGAATTGTCAACATTGTTGAAAATGCAAATAAGTTCGAAGACTGGATGGTTATCTAGAATATACAAAATGGAGAAAAGCTGATTAATATGCTTTTCTCCATTTTATGATTTTAGTTATTATTTTTTTTGAGTCCGTATCATTTGCTCTACATATTCCATAATGTAGTAGTTATCCTCTGGCATCTGGCAGCCTACTATGTAGATGCCGTCATTATCAGAACATCTTATAATCTGACCCTCTAATACAGAATGTGCAGGCAAATCAAAATTATCAATTGAAACAGTAATGATTTTGCCTTTGTTATTAGAGAAAAATCTGTCTTTTGAGAGAAATGCAAAACCATTGGCACTCAGATTATCAAGTTTTCCTTCAAATGTTTCGTCTGTACCCTTTACTGTAATTGTACAGTGATTATTCATATCAATTCTAGGATATTTACGACGGTTAAGAATCTGCGGTCTTGTTGTGATTGTAACAATGCCCGTTGTTGCAGATGCTTTTTTGTCAGCTGCAATCTTAGCGTTTTCCCAATGGTATATTACATTTTCAACTGTTACTAACATGTCACATTCAATTGCTGAATTAACTGCAGGCAGTGCCTTCTCAAGTTCAAGAGTTATGCTGTTGTCATTATGTGTCTTAATGGTTCCGTGATATTCAACATTTTCACCATGAGTACCTTTAAGGATTGCGGATGCCTTCATGCCTGTCTTAATATCCTCAATACCCATGAAACCGCCAACACCAAGTTCACACATAAGAGCCTGTATTGTATTTTCCATGGTATTGATATTAGTAGCACTTTCGTCATATTTACTTACAATACGGCTGCTGATATCTCTTGAATTAGTTATGCACTCTGTCATGGTATCAACTATATCTGATACTTGGGACATGTTGCTTACAAGCTGCTTGTTAGCAGATTCAACATCTTTAATGGCTGTATCAATAATATGTATATGGTCTTCAATCTGAGTAGAATCAGATGTGATAAGACTGATACTTTCACTTGTCTGTTTAATCTTGTCAAGAGTAACCTGTATAAGTGATAAAGTCTCTCCAATAGAAGAAAGCATTTTATCGGAGATTACAGCAAGACGGTCTAATGCACTCTGTATTTCACTGGAAGAGGTCTTAGTTTCTGTGCTTAATGCACGAATCTGTTCAGCTACAACAGCAAAGCCTTTACCTGCATCCCCGGCTCTTGCAGCTTCAATAGAAGCATTGAGGGCAAGAAGATTGGTCTGGCTGGATATATTGTCGATAGCACTTGTCTGGTCTTTAACGGTCTTGAATTCTGATTCAAAATCATGCAGGATATGCTCAACCTCTGAAGAAAGCTCAGACATTGTAGTTGCTGTTGTAATAAGGTTTTCAAGGTCGCTTGAGCTTGTGTATGCATGCTCCTGTGACTCAGAAGTAAGGCTTACCATATCGTCAATAAGCTGAGCAACATGTTCTACCTGTGAGCTTATGTCAGTTGTCATATCAGTGGAAGAAGCAGTATGGCTTCTTAAATCTTCATTATTGCTTGAAAGTTCGTTCATGCCAAGCATGATAACATCAGAACCATGCTTATTCTCTGAAGCCAGTTCGCGTACAACAGTAATTCTACTCATAATAGAATTATAGGAAGTCTTAACTTTCTCAACAGTTGAAACAACTCTGTCAAGATCAGCTTTAATACTTCCATTCAAAGCACCATCGGATTCATTAAGGTGTCTGATAGACATAACATAGCAGATGTAGCATAGAAGAAGACATGCAACCTGTAACTGGTAATTCTTCATATCTGCATCAGACCTGCATCCGAGAACAACATATCTGTACACATCACTGACAATAACAGAGAGTACATTAGCAATACCGCAGTTAATCATGAATTTCTTGTTCTTATATAGAACGAGAAGACTCATAACCGGGAGAATGTATGTGAATGAAATCGGAGAATCAGTTGTGCATATTACAAATGTATAGAAAATACCATAACCAATAACAAGACATAATCTGTACGCATCAGTTGCTTTTCCCTTGATTCTGAAAAATAATTCTCCAATAAAGAAAGGTATCCAGCAAAGTGCAACAAATATTATGTAGCTGTTTTTTGGATAGATTCCATTAGCTGCATCAGTACCATAATTGGCGGTCAAAAGGAGTGAGAAAACAAGCCATATCCGACGGGCTTTAATATTAGCCTTGGCTTTAAAAACATTAGCATCGTAGTTCATAGAATAATCTCCTATAAAATATAAAATTGTTAAGTTAGTGAAGTATTTTATCACGAAAATAAACTAGTTTTATTTTATAGCAAATATTTACTATTTTCAACAGAAATATCTTAAATATGGGGAGAAAAAATGAGGAGAATATGATACCTATAGGTAGTCGCATTTTGAAACATCTTATAGGTAGAAAATAAATATGACTATAATGTTAGAATGAAAATCAACCTATCAAAGCATAATATTATGCAAGCTTATAGGAAATTTCTTCTAAGAGCGGGACGAAAGGATAGTCTCTGACAGTAAAAGAAGCAAAATTTACCTATAGGATGATTGATTTCTATGAATATATAGGAGGGACTGATAAAATATATGTGGGCTGATTATAAAATCATGATAGAATAGAGAAATATAATCATAATATTCAGGTAAATAACCAAAAGAGAAGATTTGCTTAATAATATTAAAACAATCTGGTTATATAAACGGAAACAGAGTGAAAATTATTAATTATATTAAGAAATTTAAGAATTCTTAAGAAATATTTAATTTTCTTATTGACAAATTATCAACAAAGGAATATTTTAATGTACAAATCAACAGTCAAATGCGAAGAACAGGAAATGACTTCTTCATATCACCGCTCACAGAAAGCCGTCAGTTGATGAGAGATGGCAGCAAGGAATGATTAAGCCCTCACCTGCGAGCAGTTCTGGTGAAAGACAGGCAGATGTCTAGTAGTTGGAACCGGTACCCATCGTTAAAAGGGCATGCCATAAGAGATGAATATACCAAGTGGCAGTAGAGTGGTCGGAGTATCCGGCAAGCAAAGTGGTAACGCGGAAGTAGAAATAATATACCTTCGTCTTTGCACATAATCCAGTAATGGATTAGTGCATCGACGAAGGTTTTTTTGTGCGAGCACCGCGACAATGTCAGAACGCAGTTCTGACATATGAGCTACGAGCTATGGAAGCACTGAGAATCATAGCACCGCTTCCACTGCGTTTGACTGGTGAAATATATTTTTATAGGAGAGAGACATTATGAACACATTAGTAATCGTGCTTATCGCGGCAGTTGTACTTTTTGGTGCATACATGGTTTATGGCCGTTGGTTAGCAAAGAAATGGGGTATCGACCCTAAGGCAGAGACACCAGCCGTTAAATATAACGACGGTAAGGATTTCGTTCCAACTAATGGCTGGACAGTTTTCAGTCATCAGTTCTCATCAATCGCAGGAGCAGGTCCTGTAACAGGTGCTATTCAGGCAGCAGCATTTGGATGGTTACCAGTTTTACTCTGGATCCTCATCGGTGGTGTATTCTTCGGAGCAGTTACAGACTTTGGTGCACTTTATGCTTCAGTTAAGAATGAAGGTAAGTCAATGGGTATGATCATTGAGAAGTACATCGGTAAGTTTGGCCGTAAGATTTTCTTACTTTTCTGCTGGTTATTCACACTTATCGTTATTGCAGCATTTGCAGATATGGTTGCAGGTACATTTAATGCTTACACAGTAAATGCTGATGGTGCTACTGTTTTATCAGCAGCAGCTAAGACAAATGGTTCAGCTGGTATGGTATCTATCATGTTTATGGTATTTGCCGTAGTATTCGGTCTTATCCAGAAGAAGTTAAATCTTTCAGGCTGGAAAGAAGCAGTACTTGGTATTGTGTTTATTATCGCAGCATTTGCTGTTGGTATGTTCTTCCCACTTGAGTTCAACAAAGATGTATGGAGTTATATCACATTTGTATATATCTTCTTCGCTGCAGTTATGCCAATGTGGTTAATGAAGCAGCCTCGTGACTATATGACAACATTCATGTTCATCTGCATGATCGTAGGTGCAGCAGTTGGTCTTGTAGTTGCACATCCTTCAATGAATCTTCCTGTATATACAGGATTCAATAATGCAAAGCTTGGAACAATGTTCCCAATTCTTTTCGTAACTGTTGCCTGCGGTGCCGTTTCTGGTTTCCACAGCCTTGTATCTTCTGGTACATCTTCTAAGACAGTTGAGAACGAGAAGGATATGCTTAAGGTTGGTTACGGCGCAATGGTACTTGAGAGTTTACTTGCAGTACTTGCCCTTTGTGTTGCTGGTGCAGCTGCCACTAACGGAGCGCTTCCAGCTAAGACACCATTCGCAATCTTCAGTAGTGGTGTAGCAGGATTCTTTGAAATGTTTGGTGTTCCAGTACATTTTGCAACAGTATTCATGACAATGTGTGTATCTGCTCTTGCTCTTACATCACTTGATGCAGTTGCCCGTATCGGTCGTATGAGTTTCCAGGAACTCTTCAGCGTAGATGATATGGAACATGCAGAAGGATGGAGAAAGTTATTGTGCAATACATACTTCTCAACAATCGTAACATTAGTATGTGGATTCATCCTTACTAAGATTGGATATGCAAATATCTGGCCATTATTTGGTTCAGCTAACCAGTTATTAAGCGCTCTTGTAATTCTTACACTCTGCGTATTCTTAAAGGTTACAGGACGAAGCAACAAAATGCTTTTCCCTCCTCTTATCATCATGCTTTGTGTAACATTTACAGCACTTGTACAGAGAACAATTGCAATGGTTAAGGCTATCAAATTAGCAGCTTCTGTTACAATTCCTGCTGGACAGACATCTTGGGGAAGCGTATTCATCGCTAACGGACTTCAGCTTATAATTGCTATACTCCTTATTGTACTTGGTGTAATCATCGTAGTTAACTCAGTAAAGAGCTATGCAAAGAGCGAGAAGAACTCTGAGAAGACAGCAGCTTAATTGGTAAATATAATAAGCTATACATAATAAAATATACCGGGGCAGTTATTCTGCTCCGGTATGTTTTGATTTATCGGAAGGTGTTCCGATTTCTTCTATTATATTGTCATCTATCTGGATATCTGTGAGTGTGTATTGTTCAGGTGCTTCTTTTATGTTGCGGAAAACATTACAGGTGCAGGTATTCTTTCTTATTATAATGTGTTCTGTGGAAGATGGCGGAATGTCAGTTCTTCCTTTCAGGTCAAAAAACTGTGTCCACGGATTGATGTTGATGAAATTAAATATCTTTCCCTGAACATATTCTATAGTGATGTATTCATAATGCTGTGGCGTGTCAGGACGCATTTTCAGCCAGAGCAGATTGTAACCTGAGTCGACCTTGATGTGACGCATTATTATATTCTTATTGTGTATGGATTCTGAGCCACATGTAAGGCATCCATGGCAGAATTCAAATGTGCAGTCCTCAATAATTATGCGTTCATTAGCACCATTGTCTGGGTCGTTGTCAGCAAATGGTCCTTTGCCGCCTTTTAAAGCAACTGCGTCATCATTAACATTAATTGTGCAGCCTTTAATAAGAATATCAGTGCAGGCGTCAATGTCTATTGCGTCAGTGCTAGGTGCTTTGACAGGCGCAGAGGGGCTTGTAATGCGGCAGTTAAGGTAACGTACATGAGAACATCTATATAGGTGATTAGTCCAGAACTGCGAATTACAAATGTGCAATCCGGCAACAGTAACATTGGTACAGCCTGACATATAGATAAGCCTTGCACGCTGTTCGTCTTTGTTGGTGCAGTCGGGATTCCAGGTTCTTCGCTGCCAGAAGGCTTTCCAGCTTCGTAAGCCGTTACCGTCTATCGTTCCATTACCGCACAATGTAAAGCCATCAATTCCAGAAGCGTTGATAAGTGCAGTAAAATACTGACAGGTTTCACCTTCTATTCTTGTTTCACAGACCGGATAATCGCTGATGTCGTCACTTCCCATAAGTGTTGCATCGTCTTCAATATATAGATTAACTCCCTGTCTGAAAAATAAAGCTCCAGTCATGTATGTACCATGCGGAATAACGATTACACCGCCACCAGCATTGTATACAAGGTCTATCAGCTTCTGGAAATTATCAGTGTATATTCTGCCATCATCATGTATACCATAATCTGTAATAATATATTGCTTTCCCAGTTTGGTGAGTTCTGGAATGCTGGTATTGTGAAACCAGCTATCAACAGGAGTTCCGTCTGGGAAAATGTCTGAATGTATAGTGTCCATATATATAACTCCGTTTTTATTTGTTAAAAACTGTATTCCTTTTAAGCTTCCTGCATCAGAATACTCACAAGATTCTTGTATCTTTTGGTTTTCTCGATTATGTCGTCCTGCATGACACCATAATATATGAATATGTCACGCAAAATTTTGTTAAATTCCTTAATTGAGGACTTCTTTCCGGTCACGCCGCCTGTAATATAACCAGTGGTAGTTTCTATTTCAATATCCATATGTGCGTCATTATCCTCACGCACATACAGAAACAGGTTAATTTCGCTATTCATGTCATGCTTTATCTGCTTATACATGAATTTATATTCAGCAGAATTTCTGTCAGCTTCCTTAAATCCCCATTGTTCCTGAACATACTGACATACTTCCTCAATTGCATGATTATCGTCAAAAGAAATGCTTTTTTCTACCTCAGCTTTTTTTCTTTCATAAAGCATTTTCTTAAACTTATATGCAAAACTGGTTTTCCGGTTTCTTTTAACATATGCCGATGTTGGTCCATCAAAATTATCATAATCATTTACCCCATTCATAAATGAACCTCCAATATAACTTCATATTAATATGATAAAGGTATCGCGGGTAAATCACAATATTTTTATAAGAAAAAAATATTGACATAGTGTGTGACATACAGTATGATGAATTAAAATGATAGTGTGTGTGACACACTACAATCTGATGAATATTGTTGATTTGGATAATTAAGAAGGGAAGAGATTGAATGAATTGCGATGAAATTGTTTCAGGACTGATTCTGGAATTTCGAAGAGGAACACTTATCATGGTAGTGTTAGCACAGCTAAACAAGCCGATGTATGGGTATTCACTTATAAAAGAATTAGAAGGAAAGGGGATTTCAATAGAAGGGAATACTTTATATCCGCTACTGAGAAGACTGGAAAGTCAGGGACTTTTAAAAAGTGAATGGGAAACAGATGAAACGAAGCCGAGAAAGTATTACATCATTACAGAAGATGGAAAACTGGTTTATAAAAAAATTAAAGCACACTGGGAAAAATTTTCCCAGTCAATTAATGCTCTTATGGAGGTGGAATAAATGGTGAAAAATGATTTGATTGAAAGATATGTTTATGCAGTTACAAAATATATGAAGGCTGATTTGAAAAAAGATGTATCGGCAGAATTAGAGACAATAATACAAGATATGCTAGAGGAACGATGCGGAGATGTTATGCCAACTGAACATGATATCAGAGTTGTTCTGACAGAACTGGGAACTCCGGCAGAACTTGCTTCGAAATACAAGAGTGAAACACAGGATTGTTTAATTGGTCAGCCTTATTACAATCTGTATGTGTATGTACTGAAAATTGTAACGGCATGTGTTATCGGGGGGATGTTACTCGCACAGATTATGGCAGCAGTGATATCGCATACTATCTGGTATATAGCCATATTCAGGATTATAGGTGGAATTTTTGGCGGTGTATTGACAGGATTTGCATTTGTTACATTGTTGTTTGCGTTCTTCTATAAAAGAGGAATTAAGGTGGAAGGTTTAAGTAATGGGATAGATAATCTGCCGCCTGTTCCACAGAAAACGAATCAGATTTCAAAAGCAGATTCAATTATTGGAATTATCTTTTCAGTTATATTTACTCTTGTATTTCTTGTTTGTCCGCAGATTATATGTATTGCTTTTGTAAAGAATGGTGTCAGTGTGTATGAACCGCTCTTTAATCTGGAATACATCAGACAAACATGGTATCTGATTCTTGCATTTGGTATCTTAGGTATTGCAAAAGAAAGTGTGAAACTTATTGATGGAAGCTATACCAAAAGAGTAATGATTGTTACAATTATTACCAATCTTATTGATGGTTTATTAACATTCATTTGGTTGTTAAACGGAAGAATTATGAATTCTGCATTTTTTGATGGAGTTGAGCAGTTATTCGGAGAAAATGCAGAAATAATTCCGAAAATTTTTATGCATTTTAATAAGCTGTTCCTAGCAATTATTATTTTTGCATTAGCAATTAACTGTATTGAGACAGTTGTGAAATCAGTTAAATATGGCAGGAAATAAGGTGAGAATATAGCAGTTCGTATATATTGTTTGCAGACAGTATAATAAACATTACAGAGCGGTTTCAAAAAATGAAAAAATTTAAACTTTTGAAACTGGAGGCTATATGAAGATCATTACAAGAGATGCATAATTCTTCCTGTTTTCCACATACTACCCATACATTATAAATTATGGAAAGTATGTAAGAATCAGGAGGAATTATTAATATGAAAGCCACAGGAATTGTAAGAAGGATAGATGATTTAGGCAGAATTGTCATTCCAAAGGAGATAAGAAGGACACTTCATATAAGGGAAACTGACCCGATGGAGATATTTACGGATGCTGAGGGGCAGATTATTCTGAAAAAATATTCACCGATAGGAGATATTAGCACATTTGCAGGAAAATATGCAGAATCACTGTCGGATGCGACCGGAATGACAGTATGTATAACTGACAGGGAACAGGTTATTGCTGCATCAGGTGACGATAAGAAGAATCTGATGAATAAGCCTGTCACAAAGGAGCTTAATCAGGCAATGGAGGGAAGATGTACCATTGCTGCAGGTGAAGGAGAGGATGGATTTGTGAAAGTCACTGATGAGGCGCAGTTTAAGCAGGAAATTATGTATCCGATAATATGTCAGGGAGATGTTTTAGGTACTGTGCTTATGATGTCTATTGACATGAAGCCAAAGTTTACAGATAATGAAAAGAAAATGGTAAAGACGGCAGCTAACTTTTTAGGAAAGCATATGGAGTCGTAGAAAGAGAAGATTAAGGAGAAGAACATGAGATTAGATAAATATTTAAAAGTATCAAGACTTATAAAGAGAAGGACTGTTGCCAACGATGCATGTGATGCAGGAAGAGTAATGGTTAATGACAAGGTTGTGAAGGCATCTTATGATGTTAAAGTCGGAGACATTATTGAAATCCAGTTTGGTAACAAGAATGTAAGAGCAAGGGTTACAGATGTCAAGGATACTGTTAAGAAAGAAGAAGCAAAGGAAATGTTTGAATATCTTTAATTCAAAGTACCTGTAATCATATATTATGGTCATGCATATATTCTCATATAACGGAATGTCTATAAGGAGGGTATATGGAGGAAAAGGTAAGGGTGAAGCGTCCACACAGGCTGAATATGGAGGACAGGAAAAGAATTGATTTTACAGGAATAACAGATGTAGTGTCATTTGATCCGGTTAAGGTTGTACTTGAATCTGATTATGGGCATATTACAATCAAAGGGGAAGGACTGCATGTTAACAGGCTTTCTGTCGAGAAGGGTGAATTAGACCTTGACGGCAGAGTGGATTCTGTATGTTATTCGGAGGCTGGCATGAAGAATAAGCAGGATTCGTTCATGAGCAGGCTTCTCCGATGATTAATGAGATTATATATTGGGAGCTTTATGCACTTGTGGTAAGCTTCTTTAATGGTGTTCTGCTTGCATGGATATACGATAATATAAGGGCTTTCAGACGAATTGTACGGCATAAAACAGTTGTTTTTATGAGTGTGGAAGATATTATATATGGAATATATGCCGGATTAAGTGTATTTGTGATGTGCTTTAAGGTTGCAGACGGAATTATCCGCGGATTCATAATTATGGGAATTGCTGTGGGGGCATTTCTGTATTTTAAGTTTTTAAGCAGTTTTTATATAAGGTGGTCAGTAAGAATTATAAAAATTTTACTAAAACCGGCATGTTTTATATTGAAAAATGTGGTGCGTATTATTACAATACCAGTAAGAAGCCTTAAAATGTATATGAAACGCAGGAAAGATATGGGTAAGAAGGAAGCACAAGGGTGAGGAATATATGAAATTAGAATCTAGAAGAGAGCGTGCAGAAAGGCTTAAGAAGCAGAGAAGGTCAACGCTGGCAGGAATGATTATTGCAATTATTGTTGTCGTGGCACTTGGCGTTGTTCTGTGGAGAGGCAAGGCAGGACTGGAAGAAAAGAATGCTGATTATCAGGCTCAGATTACAGAGTTACAATCCCAGATTGATGACGAGAATAAAAGAAGTGATGAATTGTCTGAATATGAGAAGTATGTCAAGACAAAGAAGTTCGTTGAGGAGATTGCCAAGAATAAATTCGGGCTTATATATCCTGACGAACTGGTGTTTAAGCCTAATAACAAGTAAAATTCATACCAAATATTATGTCGGAGCTGGAAGATTTTTTGAATCTTTCATGCTTCGACATTTTATTTATAAGCAGTCATATATACTTCACATTGGTGTAGTGCCGGAAAGGAAGTGGATATGAATGAAAAATACATATAAAGATGCCGGATATACTTATACTATTAACCGTCTGCAGGAAACAGCCAGAACATTCAGAAATCTTGGAGATGCATATGGAGAAACTAATCAGAAGCAGACTGGTTTTAAAAGACAATTGATTCTGGCTGCAGATATATTAGAGGAATGTGTTGCAATGAATCTTGATGCTAAAGCGCCGGATAAACAGGAGCGCAGGGAATTTGAGCGTAAATGTATGGCAATGGGGATATCTGTTAAGGATATAAAACTGGTTGACGGAAAGAGGCGTGAGATACTTGTAACTGCGAAAACATTTATGAAGGGGTGTGTGTCTGAGCGTGTATTAAGAGAAACGGTGAGCAGTGTATTTAAGGCAAAATTCTTTTCTAATCAGGACAACAGAGTGATTATAAATGAAGAACCGGACCAGTATGTGTTCTATCAGGAGAATCGTTTCAGGATTCTTTCAGGTATGGCGAGAAAATGTAAAGAGGAAGAGAATACAAGTGGGGATAACTTCCTGTTAAAGAAGCTGAACTGTGGAAAAATGGTTGCAGCAATTGCAGATGGCTGTGGAAGTGGTAAAAGGGCATTTGCAGAGAGCCGCATGGTGATTGAACTTATGGAAAACTGCATTGAAGCAGGATTCGAGGAAAAGACAGCGATTGATCTTATTAATTCTGCGTATATTGCGGGAACTACATTTAACAATCCTGTAACTATGGATATGAGTATTATTGACTGTCAGGCGGGAGTTATTAACTGTATTAAACTTGGAGCTGTATCCACATTTATAAAAAGAGATAACTGGGTTGAGATTATTAAGTCAACAACGCTTCCGATGGGAGTGTTAGAACAGGTGGACTACGATTGTACGACTAAAAAGCTTTATGATGGTAATTATATTATAATGATAAGTGATGGTGTACTTGATAATCTGTCTGGAATTAATAAGGAGGAACAGATGGTGGAGATTATTAATAATATAAATGTAAAGAAGCCGGCAGGCATTGCGAAAAAGATTCTTGAGGAGTCCCTGAAGAATAATAATATGGAGGCTTTTGATGACTGTACAGTTATGGTACTGGGAGTGTTTGACACTTATGTGAACGTATAATATAATTCTCGCATGAATGAAATTATAGATAAGATTTACAGATATATTGAACAGAATAATATGCTTACGGACTGCGAAAGAGTGGTTGTCGGTCTTTCAGGCGGCGCGGATTCTGTGTGTCTGCTTATGGTGCTTAAGGGGTATATTGAGAGGAGGCATCTACAGACAGAATTATGTGCTGTGCATGTCAATCATGGCATAAGGCAGGAGGCAGGAGATGATGAGGAGTTTGCCAGAGCCTTGTGTGAACGCATGGGTGTTGAATTCATGGCGTATCATATAGATGCCGCCGGGCTTGCAAAGCAGCTTGGAATGAGTGTTGAGGAGGCAGGAAGGAAAGAACGGTACCGTATATTCAATGAGGCATGTAAAGGGCGTAATGCAAGGATTGCGGTTGCACACCATATGAATGACCAGGCAGAAACAGTTCTTATGAATCTTTCCCGAGGAACTTCACTTAAAGGAATAGGTGGAATCAGACCGGTAAGGGATAATATTATAAGACCTCTGCTTTCAGTGACGAGAGCTGAGGTTGAAGAAGTACTTAAAGACTTTAACCAGCCATATGTTACTGATGCAACGAATCTGTGCAATGATTATACGCGTAATTCTTTAAGAAATGTTGTTATTCCGTACATGACAGAAAAGGTTAATGCACACACTGTTGAAAATATTGCTGATGCAGCAGAGGAGCTGCAGAAGAATTTTGATTTTATTGAGGCAGAGGCCAAAAAGGCTTATGATAAGTATGTATATGTGGGAGATACGGTGGTTTTAAGGCTTTATGGGGAGGAGTTTGCAGGACTTCATGAGGTCATAAGAAAGAGAGTTATCTACAAGGCAGTACATGCACTTACACAGACAGCAAAGGATATATATAAGGTTCATGTGAATGCTGTAGATGAGCTTATACGAAAACAGGTTGGCAGCAGTGCAGATATATGTTATGGACTGTGTGCGGTAAAAGGGTATGAGGATATTACAATAAGAAGGAAAAATGTGGCATCTCGGACACAGGTTTCTTCAGACCTCATACATGTACTTACGCCGCAGGAGCTTAAAAGACTTAATTCAGGTGAAAATATTACCATAGAAGAAAACATTTATTATAATAATGATGGCAAGACGGAATTAAGAAAGGTGCATATTGTAATTTCACTTCATTCTAATTATGAAAAAAACAGAAATTACGCTAATAGTTGCTATGCGAAATCCTTTGATTATGATAAAATACAAGGAAAGCTCTGCATAAGACACCGTACTGACGGTGACAGGATTGTTGTGAACAGGGCGGGAACATGGCGCAAGCTGAAAAAAGAATTCATTGACCGTAAAGTGCCTGCTGATATGAGAGATAATGTGCTTGTTGTTTCTGATGATTCGGGAGTTTTATGGGCTGTCGGGGTAAGAAGAAGTGAGTGCGCCCTGATTGATGATGAAACAAGGAATGTGCTGGATATAACTATACAATAGAGTGAATATTAAGATTGACAAAGGAGAGAAACTATGAAAGAACCATTTATCAGTGTCCTTATATCTGAGGAAAAGCTGAATGAAAGGATTGCACAGCTTGGAGAGCAGATAAGTAAAGACTATGAGGGTAAGGAGGTTAAACTTATCTGTATTCTTAAGGGAAGTATTATATTTACATGCGAGCTTGCCAAGAGAATTACTGTACCTGTTAAGTTTGATTTTATGCAGGTGTCAAGTTATGGAAGCGGGACATCATCAAGCGGTCAGATTAAGATTAAGAAGGACCTTGATGAGAGTATTGAGGGAGAGCATGTAATTGTTATTGAGGATATTATCGATTCAGGTAATACTCTTGCAAGACTTATGCCTATGTTAGAGGAGAGAAAGCCGGCAGATATATGTATATGTACTCTGCTTGATAAGCCGGAAAGAAGAGAGGTTGAGGTGGATGTTAAGTATAATGGCTTTAACATTCCTGATGAATTTGTTGTCGGTTATGGACTTGATTATGACCAGAGCTATAGAAACCTTCCTTTTGTAGGAGTTTTACACCTTGACGAAGAGGCATAATTAATAAGGAGGAAGTGATGGATACTAAGAAAAAAAGGTCTGGAGGATTTGGAAGCATTTTCTTCATGATTATTATAATTGGTATTGTCTGGGCTGTTATCGCACAGATGAGCCAGAGAACAAGTAATTATAAGTATAAGGATTTTGAATCTGATTTAAAGAGCGGCAGGATTACAGATGTTGTTATAAGTCAGAATGCAGAAGTCCCAACAGGTACACTTACAATTACATTTACTGATGGAAGCAGGGATACTCTTAATGTATCTGATGTTGTTTCTGTACAGGAAAAGCTTGATGATAAAAATATTACATATACTGTAAGGGATGTTAAAAGAGACAGTGTATGGATGACAACTATTCTGCCATTTGGTATGTGTCTTATCGTTGTTGTAGCACTTATGCTGATGATGACTAGACAGGCTGGCGGTGGCGGTAATGCCAAGATGATGAATTTTGGTAAGAGCCGTGCAAGAATGATAAGTGGTGATGCCAATAAGGTTACATTCAAGGATGTGGCAGGACTTAATGAAGAGAAAGAAGAACTTGAAGAAATCGTTGATTTCCTTAAAGATCCTGTAAAATACACTAACCTTGGAGCGAGAATTCCTAAGGGAGTTATTCTTACAGGCCCTCCGGGAACAGGTAAGACTTTACTTGCAAAGGCTGTAGCCGGTGAGGCAGGAGTACCTTTCTTTAGCATATCAGGTTCTGATTTTGTTGAGATGTTCGTTGGTGTCGGTGCATCAAGAGTAAGGGATATGTTTGAGGAAGCTAAGAAGAATGCACCTTGTATCATATTTATTGATGAGATTGATGCTGTTGCAAGACGAAGAGGAACCGGAATGGGTGGCGGACATGATGAGAGAGAGCAGACTCTTAACCAGATGCTCGTAGAGATGGATGGTTTCGGAGTTAATGAAGGAATTATCGTTATGGCGGCTACTAACAGAGTTGATATTCTTGATCCTGCTATATTAAGACCGGGTCGTTTCGACAGAAAGGTAGTAGTAGGAAGACCTGATGTAAGAGGACGTCTTGAGATTCTTAATGTTCATGCAGCCAAGAAGCCTTTAGGTGATGATGTTGACCTTGATAGCCTTGCAAGAACTACAGCAGGCTTTACAGGTGCAGACCTTGAGAATATTCTTAATGAAGCTGCCATTAATGCGGCTAAGAGCAAGAGAAAGTTCATTACTAATGCGGATGTCAACTATGCATTTGTAAAAGTTGGTATCGGTGTTGAGAAGAGAAGCAAGATTATATCAGAGAAAGAAAAGAAGATTACTGCATATCATGAATCAGGACATGCAATTCTTTTCCATGTACTCCCTGATGTCGGACCTGTACACACTATATCTATTATTCCAACCGGAATGGGAGCAGCGGGATACACAATGCCACTTCCTGAGAAGGATGAGATGTTTAATACCAAGGGCAAGATGTTACAGAATATCATTGTAAGTCTTGGTGGACGAGTTGCTGAGGAGCTGATATTTGATGATATTACAACAGGTGCGTCACAGGATATCAAGCAGGCAACTGCGACAGCAAGAGATATGGTTACCAAGTATGGCTTCTCTGACAGACTTGGTCTTATCAATTATGCAAGTAGTGATGAAGATGAGGTATTCATTGGAAGAGACCTTGCACATACAAGACCATATGGCGAGGATATTGCTACAGCCATTGATGAAGAGGTTAAGAACATTATTGATGACTGTTATGCACAGGCTAAGAAGATAATATCTGAGCATATGGATGTATTAGAGAAGAGTTCAGAACTTCTTCTTGAAAAAGAAAAGGTAACAAGAGAAGAATTTGAAGCGCTTTTTGATAATGGAAGCGGTACAGATGATGATGGTATTATGGGAACAACAATTGTATAGTAAATATGCACAAATTTTTTGAATGAATTTAGTGATGTTTGTGAACACTTATTGAGGGAAATAAGATATTATAATTAATGTAAAAACCCCCAATACATTATAGATAAAGCAGTAATGCTTATCGAAAAGAAATACCTTCTCTGAAAAAGGCAGTCACCCCATGGCTGCCTTTTTTGCTGTTTAAAAATCCTTTTCACTTGCTAAAATGTACTTTTAGATATAAAATCAGAATAGTATATGCTAAGGAGGATTCTCTATGAGAATAACCGGGGAAATGGGAAACTTAGCTGCCTGGGAAAAAAGACTTTTTTATATGTGCAGTGCAAGACCAACGCTACACCCAAGAGCGTTGTTTTCGGATGTTACAAGTGATTACAGAAATCCGGCAGAGCCAGTGCCAGGTGATGAGGTGACTATAAGGCTGCGTACTGGAAGATATAATGTAGATAAAGCATATCTGGTTGTGGATAATGTTGAACATGTTATGACAAGAGTAAGATCAGAGAGCATGTTTGATTATTATGAGGCTAAGATTAATGTCGGAACCGACAAAATATATTATTATTTTAAGGTAGAGCTTGGCAGAACGGTGTGTTATTACAATCAGATTGGGGCGATTAAAGATCTTAATCCGTATTATAATTTCCAGATTACACCAGGATTTAAGACACCTGAGTGGGCAAAGGGTGCAGTTATGTACCAGATATTTGTAGACAGATTCTATAATGGCGATAAGAGCAATGATGTGCTTGATGATGAATATAATTATATAGGAGAGCATGTCTGTCAGGTTAAGGACTGGAATAAGTATCCTGCCCAGATGGGAATAAGGGAGTTTTACGGAGGAGACCTCAAGGGTGTGCTTGATAAACTGGATTACCTTGAGCAACTAGGAATAGAAGTTATATATTTTAACCCGTTATTTGTATCGCCGTCTAATCATAAGTATGATATACAGGATTACGATTATATTGACCCACATTTTGGCGTTATTGCCCATGATGAGGGTGAAGTGCTTAAAGAAGGTGACACGGATAATACCCATGCTACAAGATATATTAACAGAGTTACCAGAAAATCAAATCTTGAAGCCAGCAATGAATTTTTTGCAAAGGTTGTTCAGGAGATTCATGCAAGAGGCATGAAGGTTATTATAGATGGTGTGTTCAACCACTGTGGTTCGTTCAATAAGTGGCTGGATAAGGAACACATTTACAGAGACAGTACTGATGAATATGCCCCGGGAGCTTTCGAAAGGTATGAAAGTCCATATCACAATTTTTTTAAATTTTATTCTAACCAGTGGCCTGATAATAACTCATATGATGGCTGGTGGGGACATGATACGCTTCCTAAGCTTAATTATGAGGGATCTAAGGAACTTGAAGAATATATTCTGTCTATCGGCAGAAAATGGGTTTCTGCGCCATACAATGTTGATGGCTGGAGACTTGATGTGGCGGCTGACTTAGGATATAGTCCTGAATATAACCATTATTTCTGGAAGAGATTCCGGGAAGAGGTTAAGAAGGCTAATCCTGATGCTATTATTCTTGCAGAACATTATGGTGATTCATATGAATGGCTGCAGGGTGATGAATGGGATACCATTATGAATTATGATGCTTTTATGGAGCCTGTTACATGGTTCCTTACAGGAATGGAAAAGCACAGTGATGAGGCAAGACCTGACTCATACGGTAACCCAGACTATTTCTTTGGTGCCATGCATCATAATATGGCAAGAATGGGCGGACAGAGTGTTGCAATATCTATGAATGAACTGTCTAATCATGATCATTCAAGGTTTTTAACAAGAACTAACAGGACCGTTGGAAGAACTAATACACTGGGACCGGAGGCTGCCAATAATAATGTCAACAAGGCAGTGTTTAAAGAGGCTGTTGTTATGCAGATGACATTACCAGGTGCGCCTACTGTATATTATGGCGATGAAGCAGGTGTGTGTGGATTCACTGATCCTGATAACAGAAGAACTTATCCATGGGGACATGAGGATACGGAACTGATTGATTTCCATAGGGTTGCAATAAAGATGCATAAAGAGAATGATGTATTAAGAAAAGGCTCATATAAGTCACTGTATTCAGCATATAATGTTGTTGCATATGGAAGGTTTACAAGTGATGACGCTGCAATCATTATTGTTAATAATAACGATGATGAGGTGAGAGCCAGAATTCCTGCATGGGAAGTTGGTCTTGGCTTTGATGATGATGTTGAGCAGCTGTTAGTTACATTTGAAGGTGGATACAGTACAGACAGGCTTGGTTATCACCTTCAGAATGGCTGGCTTGATATTGGATTAAGAAAGACTTCAGCTGTGGTTCTTCATAAGATGAAGTGGTGATGCTGTATGTTGTATTTGCACAAGGGCAGGACTAATGTTATAATGCAATGAGACAGCATCGAAACAGAAAGGAATATTATAATGGAATCATATAATTCTAATAATGATAAACCAAAGATTAGTCTTAACCGCAAGAAAAGAATGTGGAACAGATACAGAAATTATATTGCCGGACTGGCAGTGGTAGTCGTGGCAGTTATTATATTTGCAATTGTGTTAAAGAGCTGTAGCAATAAGAACAGCGGCAGGCAGGATGATACTAAAGCAACAACTCCTTCTGTACAGCAGGAGAGTACAGCATCGGTGATACAGGAATCTAAGGAGTCTACGGAGAATGTAACCGAGCAGACCAAAGCAGCTGCTACAGGCAGGACTTTATCTGTTTCAGGTACACCAGAGACAGTGGATTATACATCTTCATCAGCATACAGCAAGGCAGTATTTATTGGTGATTTTGTTGTAAGCGGTATTTCACAGTTTGGTTTTCTTCCTGATGCACAGGTTATAGCATCTAATTCAATGACAAGTGACAAGCTTACAGGATATCTTGACAGTATCGTATCCCAGTCACCTGATTCAGTGTATATTATGGTTGGTATTAATGACCTTAATTATGGAAGCAGATCTGTAGATGATATATATAAGTATGAGAAGGAATTTATTGAAGCAGTCAAGAGTGCAGTACCAGCTGCTGATGTATATGTTCTTTCTGTGCTTCCGGTAAGCCAGAGGTTTGAATCTTCAAGCAAGGTTAAACAGGCTAATATTGATTCACTTAACAACAAGTTTTCAGAGAATGCGGCTTCACTTGGGATAACTTATATTGATGTTGCATCTGTTTACAAGGATGGCTCAGGATATTTTGGATCATCTTATACAGACAGTGGATACAATCTTAAGAGTGGATATTATGCATTTTTACTTAATGGAATTGCAGGAGTGAAGTAATGGATTTTCATGTAATGACATTGTTTCCTGATATGATTATGGATGGACTTAATACAAGTATAACCGGACGTGCAATTAAAGCGGGAGTTATGTCCGTTAAAGCTTATGATATCAGAGAGTATTCTAATGACAAGCATTTAAAAGTGGATGATTACCCTTATGGAGGTGGCGCAGGAATGGTTATGAGAGCTGCTCCTGTGTGTGATTGCTATGAGGATATTGTAAGGAACATTGGAAAAAGGCCAAGAGTTGTTTATATGACTCCTCAGGGCTATACATTTACACAAAGCATGGCAGAGGAGTTTGCCAAAGAGGATAATCTGGTTATTCTTTGTGGACATTATGAAGGAATTGATGAAAGAGCATTGGAGAATATAGTTACAGATTTTGTATCTATAGGTGATTATGTTCTTACGGGAGGCGAGCTGCCGGCAATGGTTGTCATTGATACGGTTTCAAGACTTGTTCCAGGAGTTCTTAATAATGAAGAATCTGCTGAAACAGAAAGTTTTTCAGATGGTCTGCTTGAGTATCCGCAATACACAAGACCAGCAGATTATAATGGGAAAGCTGTTCCAGAGGTGCTTTTATCAGGTCATCATGCTAATATTGAAAAGTGGCGACATGAAAAGTCACTGGAGAGAACTAAGAAATACAGACCAGATCTGTATGAAACATATACAAAGGAACATCCTGATGAATTCAGGTAAATTAGGGAGAGGGCATTATCAATTATAAAGCAGAGGTTTAAGCTATGGTAGATTTGTTTAAAGCTGAGACTGTTAATTCAGACATTCTTATTGATGAGAAAATGTCAATTGTAACAGCAGATGAAAATTTTGAAGCGATTTCAGGTAATAATGCACTTTTTGTATATACAAGATATATACATCCTGATGATGTCAGCAGATTTACAGAAGCATTAAAGGATTACGCTGAATCCGGTAAGTATATTGTTGTAAGAATGTTATATCAGACAGGCGAATATCACTGGATGCTTACAAGAATTACAGATGGCGGTGTATCTGAGACAAGAGGTCATATGTATGAAATTAATATTATTGATGCCGCATTAATTACTACACAGATAGATAACCTTAATTCGCAGATTAAGAGATATTCTAGCTATCTTGGCATGTGTGAGAATGTCCTGTTTTCTTATGATATACTTAACGATGACTTTAATATATTTATGACATCAGATGGACACCAGACTTTGTCTTTTTACCGTGGAACATTAAATGCATGGGAAGAAGATAAGATAAAGACTGATGCACTTGGGCTGAATGAGGTAAAAGAACTTGATGGATTCTGCAAGGCACTTGCTAATGGTGAGAAGTTATTCAAGCGGGAGATTACTATCAATACTCTTAATAAGCTTGGAAGACTGGATAAATGTCTTGCAAGAGGTAATACGATTGTTGATGAATATGGAAACAGTATCGTTATAGGTACTATTATAATACTTGAGAGTTCAGATAATCATGTAGTTGAAGAGCTCAACATAATATCTGATATGAAAGATCCGGGTACAGACCTGCTTAACAAGCGTGCTATTACTGATTATGTAAGAAAGCTTATAGATTCACAGCCGGGACATACTGTAACAATTGCTATTATTGATGTTGATGATTTTAAGACTATTAATGATACATATGGACATATGTTTGGTGACGAAGTTCTTTATAAGGTTGCAGACATCTTAAGAGATGCAGTTGGAAGCAGAGGATTGTGCGGAAGAATTGGCGGAGATGAGATGTTTATCGTTATGGAAGGACTTAATGATAACGAGGGGATAAGGAATGTTTTAAGAACAGTACGTAATAATACAAAATGGCTGTATCATGATGATCCACGTAATATTAAGATTACATGTTCGATTGGTTCAGCAACTTATCCTAATGATGCCAAGAGTTATGATGAATTATTTAAGATAGCTGATAAGGTTCTTTACCTTGCTAAAGAAAAAGGAAAGGACAGATATATCATTTATCATGAGGATATTCATAGGGAATATGTATATGGGATGGGAAGGATTGTTGATCTTAATGATAAAGTGTTTTACAAGTACCATAAGATGGAGGTTGTTAATACCATTATCAGGGAATACAAGGAAGCTGATGACGCAAGAAGAAAGGAACTGATAGATATTGTGGCAGTAGCATTTAATGTTAATACTATTGCAATATATGACAGAACTGAGCTGACAAAGCATATCCTGTATGGTGACCAGCGTATGACAGATGATGACGGAAGCTTTTTCAAGGAAGATAATTATATTCCCAACTTTAGGGAAGATGGCATATTTGTAATAGATAACATCAACTTTTTTGAAACAAAGGCTCCGGCGGTATATAAAGTGTATTCTGAATATGGAATTGTTCAGGCTGTGCAATATATTATCGGGGGAGATATTAAGAAGAATAACAATATTATTTCTTATGGAAGATATAAGCTTGACAGGAAATGGGCAGAGAGCGACATGAATTTCCTTGCTATTATAGGTGATTACATAGGAAGAATATTCCTGAAAGAGAGAAAACATGATTAACAGATATGTTGCACTGGATATCGAGACTACAGGTCTTAATCCGGCTGTTGACAGAATTATTGAAGTTGGAATGGCAAGAGTGGAATATGGGCAGATAACACAGAAGTATTCTACGCTTGTGTATCCGGGAATAAGTGTAAGTGAGCGCATAACAGAGCTTACAGGCATACATAATGAAGAACTGGCAGGTAAGCCGAGAATTGAAGAAATTATAGGAGACATAACGCGTTTTATAGGTGACTGGCCAATACTTGGACATAATGTTACATTTGACTTCAGTTTTCTTAAGAGAGCAGCAGTCAATAATGGATATACTATTACTGATGATGGAATAGATACATTAAAGATTGCCAGAAGGCTTCTTCCGGAGCTGGAACATAAGAATCTGTCTTTTTTGTGCCAGTATTTTAATGTTGATCCGGGAAGGTCACACAGGGCTTATGATGATGCAGTGAGTGCAAGTGTACTTTATGGGAAATTAGAAAAATTAAAGCCAGAAGATAATAGTTTCAGCAATACTACGAAGCTGGTATACGTTGTAAAGAAAGATTCACCTATAACGCCGCCTCAGAGAAGATATCTTGCAGCTCTTGTAGAAAAGCACAATATTAATCTGGAGATTCCGGTTGAAGAGATGACGAAAAGCATGGCGTCAAGACAGATTGATACAATAATAGCACAGTATGGAAAATAATTCGTACTGTGCTATTTTAGCATATTGTTAAGCTGCTCAATAATATTATCACGGCTGAGACTTTTAAGCATTCCAGCTTTTTCTTTTAGTTTTCTGATATCGTCAAATCTGTCTGTTGCAGCATATATTATTGCAAGGTCAATGTAGTTTGAGGATATATCTGAGCCAATGCTGATTCCGTACTCAAGGAATGAAAGGGCATCAGCTGTGTCGTTGTTATCAATAAGCGCATGACCTAATGAAGCGATTGCTTTTATGAGTGTAGTGAAATTGTCATCATATTCAGTAAGCTCTGTAAGATTAGCAGCTCCATATGACAGCTTAAGTTCAGTGTTGCTTATTCCGGTAAGGTTAAGTATTTTCTTATCTTTAAGTCCTGTAATTGTGTTGTATGAACGCATCATGCCAGAATTATTGGAAAGTAACTGGTTAAATGTTTCATTACCGGAATTAATCAGTGGAAGATTATCCGGAATTGATATATAATTAAGATTGCTAATGTCCTTACGGCGTACCTGATTGGCTCTTGATTCACGTTCAAGGAATTGCTGATTTCTTGATTTGTGATTCTTGGTGCTTTTTTTTATGGCAAACTGAAGGATGATTATGAGTATGATAAAATATGGCAGTATAAAATGCATGAATATATTCCTTTTCGTGTAGCCCCGCTGCTTAATTGTGTGGAGGTAATTATGATTAATTTCAATAATAAGAAAACAAAAAGATGCTTTACCGGAATACTTATATTGATACTGATCGTAGCAATGGTTGTTCCTATGGTTGCATACCTTATACCTTAATATTGAATTGCTTCACTGAAGAAGCTATATAAGAGTATAGAATTATTAACAATTTTATGCAACATTTTTGGAGAGATAAGTGATATGAAAAGAGGAAAAGTGTCTGATACAATCCTTGACAGGTCTGTTTTCAAACTGCTTGGCAGGAGAGGAAATACTTCAAAACCGGCATATGGACAGGATGCGGCGCATATACATAGTCAGGGATGGGATACGCTTGCAGCTGCTGCAACAGGAAGTCTGGCTGTATATAGGGCAGTTAATAACATAAGTGCCGCAGGTGGTGCGGCTGATTGTATTATGAATACAATTATAATAGATGAGAAATCAAGGGAAATACGTCTTAAGGAGATAATAAAGGAACTTGACAGACAGTGTCAGGTTGTTGGTGTAGGAATTGCAGGAGGTCATACTACAGTATGTCCGAATGTTAACAGTCCGGTTGTTTCTGTTACTGCAATTGGGCATAAGCTCAGAACACATCAGAAAGCTGTTGCAGGGCAGGATATTGTTATGACAAAGCATATAGGAATGAGTGGTATTAGAACTGTTATATCACACAAAAGGGATGAGATACTTAATGTTTTGCCAGAGGACGTTATTAATAAGGCATTTGCTGCTGATGAAGAACTCATTATAGCTAAAGAGGCACAGATATTTATAAAGCAGAATATTGACGGGGCAATGCATGATGCATCGGAAGGCGGCATATTTGCAGCACTGTGGGATATGGCCGAATATTCAGGTACAGGTCTGGATATAGATTTGAGGCATATTTCCGTAAAACAGGAGATAATTGAAATATGTGAATTATTTAATATCAATCCATATATATTGGATTCTATGGGATGTTTGTTAATGACATGTGAAAATGGATGTGATATAGTAAATACAATGAAGCAGAATGGAATTGAGGCCGCTGTCATTGGTAAGATAACTGATGGTAACAACCGGATTATTCACAATACAGAGGAAGACAGATATTTAGGGCTTCCTGAACAGGATGAAATATACAGATTTATATAATTAGCAGGAGGATTGCGTTATGAGAGAGAAGATTCTTGATGTTCTTGAAAAGAATGGAAGGATAGACCTTAAGGAGATGGCTATTATGCTTGGCTATTCTGAAGCAGAGGTTGCCAATGAAATAGCGGATATGGAGAAGGAACATATTATCTGCGGATATAATGCGGTCATTAACTGGGATAAGACTAGTGAAGAGAAAGTAACAGCACTTATTGAGGTTAAGGTTACTCCACAGAGAGGATTAGGTTTTGACAGTATTGCAGAGCGCCTGTACAAATATGATGAAGTAACATCAGTTTATCTCATGTCAGGAGGCTTTGACTTTACTGTTATTATAGAAGGCAAATCAATGAAGTCAGTGGCTCAGTTCGTCGCGGCGAAGCTCGCACCATTAGATTCAGTCCTTAGCACATCTACACATTTTGTGCTTAAGAAGTATAAGGACTATGGAACAATAATAGAGGACGAGGCTAAAGACGAAAGGATGCTGATTACACCATGAGAAACCCATTATCACAGAAAATAACAGGCATACAGCCATCAGGAATAAGAAAATTCTTTGATATTGTAAGTGAGATGCCTGATGCAATTTCGTTAGGAGTAGGCGAACCAGATTTTGATACTCCATGGAATGTAAGAGAAGAAGGAATATATGCCCTTGAGAAGGGAAGAACATTTTACACATCTAATGCAGGTCTTAAGGAATTACGAGAAGAGATATGTAATTACCTTGCAAGAAAGATGAACCTTCATTATGATCCTATGAAGGAGGTACTTATAACAGTAGGTGGAAGTGAGGCAATTGATGTTGCATTAAGATGCATGTGTGACCCAGGGGATGAAGTGCTTATACCACAGCCAAGCTATGTATCTTATCTTCCATGTGCAATTATGGCTGATGCAAAGCCAGTGATAATAGAACTAAAGGAAGAGAATGAGTTCAAGCTTACTAAGGAAGAGCTGCTTGCCAGTATAACAGATAAGACTAAGGTACTTGTTATGCCATTTCCTAATAATCCAACAGGTGCTGTTATGACAAGGGAGGAGCTTGAAGAGCTTGTACCTGTCATAATTGAGAAGGATATATATGTTATATCAGATGAGATATATTCAGCACTTACATATAATGGAGAGCATTGCTCAATAGGAAGTCTTCCAGGGATGAAGGAGAGAACTATCGTTATTAATGGTTTTTCTAAAGCATTTGCAATGACAGGGTGGAGACTTGGATATGCGTGTGGTCCAAAGGAAATTATAAGCCAGATGACTAAGCTTCATCAGTTTGCAATTATGTGTGCACCTACTAACAGCCAGTTTGCTGCAATAGAAGCTCTTAAAAACTGTGATATGGAAGTTAATAAGATGGTTGAAGCTTATGACCAGAGAAGAAGATATCTCATGCATGCATTTAAGGAGATGGGACTTGACTGCTTTGAGCCATTTGGTGCATTTTATGTATTTCCTTCAATTAAGAAGTTTGGCTTATCTTCGGAAGAATTCGCAAACAGATTACTCAGGGAGCAGAAGCTGGCTGTTGTTCCTGGAACAGCATTTGGTGACTGTGGTGAAGGTTTTTTACGAATATCATATGCTTATTCAATTGACAACCTGAAACAAGGTCTTGAAAGAATAGAAAAGTTTATTAATACACTGAAGTAGGGAGATGAATGAATATGGCAGAGATTAATGTCAACCATATTAATCCATTTCTGATGGCAGCAGGCACAATATTGCGTGATGCCTGTCAGATGGAGATGAGTATAGGAAAACCATATGTTAAAACAACTGAATTTGGAGAGGATTCAGTTATAATTATGATAGGTATTACAGGTGAGATGAGAGGTCAGGTCATGATAGCCATGAAGACTACCAAGGCATGTGAGATTGCATCAAAGATGATGATGGGGATGCCGGTTCCAGAGCTTGATGAGATGGCAATGAGTGCAATAAGCGAACTTGGTAATATGATAATGGGTAATGCAGCGACTATTCTTTCAACTAAGGGGATTGGTATTGATATTACCCCACCTACATTATGCCGTGGAGCTATGAAGATTTCGCAGACATATGCCAGGAATATATGTATACCGATGTCTAGTGATGGCAACATGGTTCTGGAACTTGATATTGCAGTAAAAGGTGACTGATAAGGATATGATTAATATAGTTTTACATGAGCCGGAGATGCCGGCTAATACAGGTAATATAGGAAGAACATGTGTGGCAACAGGCGTAAGGCTGCATCTTATAGGACCATTAGGATTTCAGATTAATGATAAGATGTTAAAAAGAGCCGGACTTGATTACTGGGATAAGCTTGATGTTACTGAGTATGATGATTATAAGGATTTTCTTGCTAAGAATCCGGGTGCTAAGGTGTATATGGCTACAACCAAGGCACATAAGACATATACAGAAGTTAATTATGAAGAAGACTGTTATATAATGTTTGGAAAGGAAAGTGCAGGAATACCAGAAGAGATACTTGTTGATAATGAGGATACATGTATCAGAATTCCTATGATAGGAGATATAAGATCACTTAATCTTTCTAATTCAGTGGCAATCGTTCTTTATGAAGCACTCCGACAGCATAATTTTTCACACATGAATTGCGAAGGACATCTTCACAGACTTAACTGGAAGGAATAATAATAAAACACACGGACATACAAGTTACGCATGTCCGTGTGTTTTTATTTTGCAAGTTCAAGTGTGAATATGAATTCTGTACCGACACCTACAGTACTTACAACATCGATATTCTCACCATGTGCCTGAATAACCTCCTTGGTTATTGAAAGACCAAGACCGGAGCCTTTCTTGTCACGGCCTCGTGAAGAGTCTGATTTATAGAATCTGTCCCAGATTTTATCAATATCTTCTTTGGCAATTCCGCAGCCTGTATCCTTAATGGATATCTGCGCTTTCTCGCCCTTTTCCTTGACTGTTATGTATATGTAAGAATTTTCTTTACTGAACTTAATTGCGTTGTCTATAAGATTATATATAACCTGCTGGATTCTGCCCTTGTCTGCCTTAACATTCTGTACACTGTTAGCATATGTAATATTGAATTTAATGCCCTTCTTCTTGCATGTTCCCTCGAATGTCTCAACAGTGTGTCTGATTATTGAATTAAGGTCAAATGTTGATATATCAAGTCTTACTGACTTAGGATCGAGTTCATTAAGAGTAAGAATATTACTTGTCAGCTTAGTGAGTCTTTCGGTCTCAAAAAGCATTATACCTATATATTTATCAAGCATTTCAGGTGGAATAGTTCCATCCTGGATAGCTTCCAGATATCCCTTGATAGAAGTAAGCGGAGATCTGAAATCGTGAGATATATTAGACAGGAACTTCTGCTGGAATTTATCTGATTCATTAAGCTGTGAAGCCATGTAATCAAGAGACATTCCAAGACGTCCAATCTCATCATTATGCATAGGTTTAACGTGGTAGGAAAGATTACCTTTACTGTATTCGTTAGTTGCCCTTGTGATTTCTTTAATAGGTCTGTGAACCTGAAAGAAATATAGAACAAGGAATGCAGATGACAGAATAAGTACAATTGCAAGTGTAAGATAATTTGTGTTAAATGTGTCATAAACGCGTTCAACGATGGCAGATTCAGGTATATTAATAACAACATAACCCTTAATTTCGAAGGAGTTCGAGATAGGCGAAAAAACACTTAATTCAGGTTCGGAAAACAGTCCGTAAAAATCCCATAAAATATCGTGTTTTCCTTTGAGGTCACCATAGTCAAAATCATTGATTGAGAATAAAATCCTGTCCTCATTACTCTTGTCCGTGGAACTGTTGTTAGTATCAAGAATAACATCACCAGAAGGAGTAATGAACATAATTCTGGTGTCGTTAAATGTGGATAATGATTTCATTTCAAGTTCTATTCGTCTCAGCTTGGATTCTGCAAGATAATCAAGAGCATATTCGTTTGCTATTTCATTAGCCTGAAGATACAGTCTGTCAGAATAATAATTGTATATGTGCTTATAATCTGCTTTATAGCATATTGTTGATACAAGAATAAAACTGATTACACATATAGCTATATATATGAAAATGTGTTTGCTGAGTGTACTGAACCCTTTCAATGTTAGTCTGCCTCCCTTGTTCTGCCCTATTTATTTAGTTACGAACTTATAACCAATTCCCCATACTGTTTCAATATTCCAGTGGGCATGATCCTTGATTTTCTCACGGATTCTCTTAATGTGTACATCAACGGTTCTTGTATCTCCGATATATTCATATCCCCATATATTGTCAAGAAGCTGTTCTCTTGTAAACACCTGATTAGGAGCAGATGCTAAGAAATATAAGAGTTCAAGTTCCTTAGGCGGCATCTCGACATTTTTGCCCATATAATTAACCGAATAATTATCGAGGTTGATAGAGAGGTCGGGGTAATTGACACATTTGGCATTAGAAGAATCAACACCGATACTCTGAGGCATGTGATATCTTCTAAGCACAGCCTTTACACGGGCAACCATCTCTTTAGTTTCAAAAGGTTTGATAATATAGTCATCTGCACCAAGCTCAAGTCCTAGTACCTTGTCAAATGTTTCACCCTTGGCGGAGAGCATAATTATAGGAACATTGTTATTCTTTCTTATCTCACGGCACACCTGATAGCCGTCAATACCGGGAAGCATGAGGTCTAAAAGAATGAGATTGGGCTTGAATACAGAAAGCTCAGACAGAGCACTTTCTCCATCATACACAATCTTTGTTTCGTAACATTCTTTTGTAAGATACAAAGATATAAGTTCTGCAATATTTTCATCATCATCTACAATAAGTATTCGCTGTTTAGATGCCATAATAATATCCCCCAATAATAATTATTTGAAATCAACAATAGTTACACCAGCATCACCCTCGCCGATTTCGCCGAGGCGGAAGCTCTTTATATATGGAACACCGCGAAGATAAGCGGTTACACCGTTTCTTAATGCGCCGGTTCCTTTACCGTGAACGATACGGACCTGTGGAATCTTGGCAATGTAAGCGTCATCAAGATATTTATCAAGGCGGGCAACAGCCTCGTCAACTGTACAGCCGAGAAGATTAATCTCAGTTGATATTCCTGCTGACTTGCTCATCTTAATCTTACCGGAACCGCCAGCAGCCTTAGATGGAGCTTCCTTTGGCTCTTTATAGTCTGAAAGAATTTCAAGATTCTTGATATCAATCTTAGTGCTTAATGCACCTACTTGAACAGTAACCTGCTTCTTGGCTGGATGAATTGCAGAAACAGTACCGGAAACATTCATAGTAAGAACTTTTACATGCATGCCTGTCTTGAATTCAGATATATCATGTGCCTTGTGTGCTTTAACCTTGGCAGGCTCTACCTTTAACTTTGCCTGATTCTTATTCATCTTCTCACGGACAGCAGTACGGTGCTTTTCAAGCTCAGCAACTGTCATTCCGTGCTTGTTCATGGCTTTGATAGTTTCATCTGCGAAATCCTTGGCATCTTTTAAGATGGCAGCAGCCTGTTCATTGGCCTTACGGATAATGTTGTCAGTTCTTTCATCAAGCCTTTCATTCTTAGCCTGAAGCTTTTCTTTAAGAGAGGCAATCTCAGCCTTATAGCTTTCAACCTCAGCCTGCTCCTTCTCAAGAGAAATTCTTGCATGCTCAAGGTCAGATACGATATCTTCAAAATGTACATCTTCCGCGTTAAGTCTTTCTGATGCGTCAGAGAGAATATAATCAGGAAGTCCGAGTTTCTTAGAGATTGCAAATGCGTTACTTTTTCCCGGAATGCCTATAAGCAGTCTGTAAGTAGGACGGAGCGATTCAACATCGAACTCACAGCTTGCATTTTCAACACCTTCAGTAGAAAGCGCATAAAGCTTGATTTCACTGTAGTGAGTTGTTGCCATGGTTGTAACACCGCGCATCTTAAGGTCATTAAGAATTGCGATAGCAAGGGCAGCACCTTCTGTAGGGTCAGTTCCGGCACCAATCTCATCAAAAAGTACAAGGCAGTTTTCATCAGCTTCTTTAAGAATCTTAACAGTGTTGGTCATGTGTGATGAAAATGTACTTAAACTCTGTTCAATACTCTGCTCATCACCGATATCAGCATATATATTCTTAAATACGGCAATGTCTGAATGGTCAAGAGCTGGGATGAATAAACCCGACTGTGCCATAAGTGTAAGAAGTCCTACAGTCTTTAAAGAAACAGTCTTACCACCTGTGTTAGGACCAGTGATGATTAGAAGCTTAAAATCTGTTCCAAGATAGATGTCAATAGGAACAACAGTATGTGGCTCGATAAGTGGGTGACGTCCTTTTTTGATATTGATAATTCCTGATGTATTCATGACCGGACGGCTTGCATGCATATGTCTGGCAAGCTGCGCCTTTGCAAATATACAGTCAAGTTCGACAAGTATTTCATAATTACACAGAAGCTCCTCAGTATGTTCACCGGCTTTCACACTTAAGTCAGCAAGAATAACTTCAATCTCTGCTGCTTCCTTAAGCTCTAACTCACGGATATCATTATTCAGCTTTACAACTGCTGCAGGCTCAATAAAGAGAGTAGAACCAGTAGATGACTGGTCATGTATCATACCAGGAAATGCTGACTTATATTCAGCTTTGACTGGCAGACAGTAACGTCCCTGTCTTGTGGTAATAACATAATCCTGAAGATAAGTCCTGTAAGTAGGAGAATTAAGCAATTTGTTAAGTTCAGAATGTATTCTGTCATTGGCTATTGATTTGCTTCTTCTGATACTTCTTAAGTTGGAACTTGCGTCATCACTTATCTCATCTTCAGAGATAATACATTTCTTAATCTGGGAATTGAGAGCATCAACAGTTGCAAGGTTTTCAAGCATTCCTGATATAGAATCCTCACGATGCTCATAGTAATCCTTAACATGCTTTGCACATGAAAGGATGGCACTTATGTTAAGAAGCTCTGATATATTAAGGGAGCTTCCAACCTTAAGTCTCGCAACAGAAGCACGTATATCCTTAGTCTGGCTGAAATCAACAGTACCTTTCTGAAAAATTCTTGAAAGTGCATCATTAGTCTCATCGAGACGTAAGTTGATGTCTGTTATATCAGTCATAGGCTTTAAGTTACGAAGTATTTTCTTAGCTCCGTCACAGCAGGCATATGAAACAAGCTGGTCGGTAATTTTATAAAATTCCAAAGTGGATAAAGATTTCTTATTCACGAAAGACCTCCAAAAACTAAAAACAATCTTTTCATACTTTATAAGTTTACAGCATTTAAGGTAAAAAAACTATATTTTGCTTATAAATATTTACATGTAAGTCATAAATTGTTCATAATCGTAATATAAACTATGATATAATTGTATTCATAAGAGACGAAAATTACATAAGGAGTCCGAAATGGGAACTAATGAAGATGATAAGGAAAAGTATGACCTGTATACAGAACAGGTAGTTCTTCATCCGGCTAAGAAATACAAGTGGCTTATAAGAATAGGCAAGCTGCTGATTTTTGCTGTTTCTGTCGTAATAGCGGCAACTTTGTTTATGGTATTTTTATATCCGGTATTACAGAAAAGGATTGAAGAAAAGAATAAGGACAAGAATGTCATATATATCCAGAAGGATAATTACATACTTGCAGAGAACCAGACGGCAGAATATTCAGATATATTGACAGAGAAGGACCTGAAAGATAATTATGAGGCTGCTATGGCAGCTCTTCGCGCAAAAGTTGAGGATGTTAATAAATGTGTGGTTTCTGTTGACATTGAACAGCCATTTTCTAATGTTCCGACAATTGAAAGCAGTCAGACAGAGGTGGCAGGACTTGTGGTTGCCAATGTTAATTCAACATATCTTGTGCTTACAAGTTCAAGCCTTTTAGAACCTGGAATGAATTATATAGTAAGGCTTTCTGATGAAGTCCAGACAGAAGCTGCATTTGTATGCAGAAATACAGCTTCAGGAATAGGAATTGTGAGTATTAATGCATCTAAGCTTACAGCTGAACAACGTAACAGTATCGCAGTTGCGCAGCTGGATAATTCTTATATGGTAAAGCAGGGAGATCTTGTGATTGCATCAGGAAAGCTTTATGAGACTTCGAAAGGCGTGTCATACGGAACAATTGCAGGTTCTAAGGTTGAGTATAGTAAAGACAGCGGTTATGAGGTTTTTGAGACAAGTGTAAGTATTACGGCGGGCGGTTTTGCCATATTGTTTAATTCTGAAGGAAATGTAGTTGGTGTATCTAAGGCTTCAACAGATACAAGTTCGAAATTCATTGGAATATCTGACCTTAAGGCACAGATTGAGACTATGATTAATGAGCATGGAATCATGTACTGTGGTATTACAGGACAGAATGTAACAGAGGAGCTTGCAGCCAAATACGGACTTCCGAGTGGTGTATACATATCTAATGTGGATATTGATTCACCGGCTTATTATGCAGGATTGCAGGCAGGAGATGTAATTAGTGCAATTAATGGACAAAGTGTTTTGACAATTCAGCAGTTTAGTGAGAAACTATATCAGTGCGCTGATGGAGAAGCTATGTATGTGACAGCTATGAGGCAGGGAAAAGATGGCTATTCAGATGTAGCATTTTCAGTAAGTGTACAGCTAAAACAACTTAATTAACGGAGGCAGAAGGATTTATGCGTTATATAGAGACTCTTAAAGATGGTGAGAGAATTTCAGAGGTATATCTGTGCAAATCAAAATCAATAGCACTTACTAAGACAGGCAAGGAATATGCCAATGTAATGCTTGCTGATAAGACAGGACAGATTGACTCTAAGATATGGGACCTTAATTCAGGCGGAATTGCTGAATTTGATGTTAATGATTATGTTGCGGTAACAGGACAGGTAACAAGCTATAACGGAGCATTACAGTTTAAGATAGAGAGAGCAAGAATTGCATCAGAGAATGAATATGTTGCAGCAGATTATGTACCATCTTCAAGATATAATATTGATAATATGTTTGCAGAACTGATGAAGTATGTAGACAGTGTTAAGAGTACATATATGAAGCAGCTGTTATATTCTTTCTTTAAAGATGAAACATTTGCAAAGAAGTTCAAATGTGTATCAGCAGCCAAGACAGTACATCATGGTTTCGCTGGCGGATTGTTAGAGCACAGCTTAAGTGTTACAAGATTATGTGACAAGATGAGCAGCAACTATGATTTTCTTAACAGGGATCTGCTTATAACATGTGCAATGCTGCATGATGTCGGCAAGGTTAAGGAATTATCTGAATTTCCTAAGAATGATTACACTGACGAGGGTAATTTCTTAGGACATATCGTTATTGGATATGAGATGGTTATGGAGAAGGTTAAGCAGATAGACGGATTCCCTGATATGCTTGCAATGCAGATTGGACACTGCATACTTTCACATCACGGAGAGCTTGAGTACGGCTCACCTAAGAAGCCATCAATAGCAGAGGCTGTTGCATTATCTATGGCTGATAATATGGATGCAAAGCTTGAGACATTAAGGGAAGCACTTGAAGCCAAGGATACCAACGACTGGCTTGGTTATAACAGATGGCTTGATTCTAATATAAGAAGGACAACTAATGAGTTTTAAGAAAGATGATAAAGTAACATTTGTAATAGAAGATATAGGAACCGGAGGAGAGGGTATCGGCAAGGTTGACGGATATACCCTCTTTGTTAAGGATGCGATAATCGGCGACAAGATTGAGGCAAAAATTATTAAAGCCAAGAAAAATTACGGCTATGCAAGGCTTGAAAAGATTATTGAGGCTTCATCTGACAGAGTGACTCCTGCCTGTCCTGTCGCAAGACAGTGCGGTGGCTGTCAGATTCAGCAGATGAGTTATCAGGCACAGCTTAGATTTAAGGAAAAGCTGGTTGACGATAATCTCAAGCGAATCGGTAAGATAGAAGGGTATGAGTTTTTTCCGGCAATCGGAATGGAAGAGCCTTTCAGATACAGAAATAAAGCGCAGTATCCGGTTGGAACTGCCAAAGATGGAAGCATTGTGATGGGCTTCTATGCAGGAAGAACGCACTCTATTATCTCATGTACAGACTGCAAGATTGGTGCTGTCGAGAACCAGTATATTCTTGCTGTGATAAAGAGCTGGATGGAGTTCAACGGTGTTGCACCATATGATGAACAGACCGGAAGAGGGCTTGTGCGTCATGTCCTTATAAGAACAGGCTTCCACACAGACGAGATAATGGTCTGTCTTGTTATTAACGGCACTAAGATGTCTGATAAGTTAAAGGAATCACTTGTAGGACGTCTTACAGAAGTGTCGCTTGATTCAGATATAAGTACAGACAAATGCATCAGATCAATTATGCTTAATTTCAACACGGAGAACACTAATGTTATTCTTGGCAGACAGTGTGAGACTCTGTGGGGAAAAAGCTATATTGAAGATTATATTGGCGACATTAAATATCAGATATCACCGCTTTCGTTCTTTCAGGTTAATCCAAGACAGACTGAGAAGCTGTATGGAAAAGCCCTTGAATACGCAAGTCTTACAGGCAATGAGACTGTATGGGACTTATATTGCGGAATAGGAACAATATCGTTATTCCTTGCCAAGAATGCAAGAAAGGTATATGGTGTTGAGATTGTTCCGCAAGCCATAGAAGATGCTAAGAACAATGCGGCAATTAACGGCATTGATAATGCTGAATTCTTTGTTGGAAAGGCTGAGGAGGTCGTACCGCATTTTTATGAAGAAATGGCGCGGCTGGCAGCAGACACATCTGCAACCGAAGCTCAGCGTGAGGAAGCAAGAAAGAGCATTACTCCTGATGTTGTAGTCGTTGACCCGCCAAGAAAGGGCTGCGACGAGTCGCTTCTTGATACTATTGTCAAGATGTCGCCTAAGCGTATCGTGTATGTAAGCTGCGATTCGGCAACACTCGCCCGTGACTTAGGCCTCCTTGCGGCTAAAGGTTACAAGACTGTTAAGGTGCAGCCTGTGGATCAGTTCTCGCATACGGTGCATGTGGAGAGTGTGGCACTGATTTTGAAAGAACAGCCGGCAATTGATTAATGTTGTAGCATGAAGGTATCATTGCACAGAATAGATGCTCAAAATTAAAAGAGAAGTATGTGATTGAAATAAAGCATACGACAAAACAACGCATTGCGTAACATACAAGACTATGTTACAATAATAAAAATGCATTGAGAGGGGATATATTATGACTATAGCAGAGACAATAAAACAGCTCAGAGAAAGCGTTGGAATGACAAGAAAAGAATTTTCACAGCATACAGGTATTCCTGTGCGTACATTAGAGGACTGGGAGGCATCAAGAAGAACTCCACCAGAATACATTCCACGGCTGATTGCATACCAGTTAAAGTATGAGGAACTGCTCAGAGAGAAAGAAAATGACAATTTATAATTGAGTTTTAATTTATAAAAAGTGTTCTGATCCGGGCACTTTTTATAAAATTTTAAGTAGCCAGTACAATTATTAGATGTTAATATATTACTATGTAACCCGAAACTGATATTTAAGAGCGAAGGGAGATTTTATTGAAGGCTGGATTATTAAGGACACAATTTAGTTACCAGAATACAGTGGTAAGAGAGAAGATGAAGGAAAAGACAAAGGAGTCTGTTAGTGCGGTAGTACCGATAATGCTTATAGTGTTGCTTCTTGGCTTCACAATAGCACCTCTTTCACCTAGTATACTGGTTGAATTCATTGTTGGAGCCGTGCTGGTTATTATTGGCATGGTGTTTTTTTCTTTAGGGGCAGAATTGTCCATGACGCCAATGGGTGAAAGAGTTGGCGGAAGTATGTTAAGGACTAAGAAATTATGGATGATTGTAGCAATTGGATTTATTCTTGGAGTTATAATTACGATTTCTGAGCCGGATTTGCAGGTGCTTGCAGGACAGGTGGCAGCAGTTCCTAATATGGTGCTTATATTATCTGTAGCAGTTGGAGTAGGTGTATTTCTTGTTGCTGCACTTTTAAGAATACTTTTTGGAATACCGTTAGCACCGCTTCTGCTAGTGTTTTATGCAATTGTTTTTGCACTTGCGATGTTTGTTCCTAAAGGCTTTCTTGCAGTTGCATTTGATTCAGGGGGAGTAACAACCGGTCCGATGACTGTACCATTTATAATGGCTCTTGGTGTGGGTATTTCTTCTATCCGAAACGATAAACATGCCGGCAATGATAGTTTTGGTCTTGTATCATTATGTTCAATCGGACCAATACTCGCAGTTCTTATTCTTGGAATGGTTTATAGTACAGAGGGTAATTTTACAACAACAGCAATTACTGAAGTAAGCGATTCTGTTGAACTTGGTAAGCTGTTCCTGTATGAGATACCGAAATATCTGAAAGAAATAGCACTGTCACTTCTTCCGATAGTTGTATTTTTCGGAGTGTTTCAGATATTTGTTCCAAAGATGAATAAGAAGTCGCTTATGAAGATATGCGTTGGACTTGTGTATACATATATTGGACTTGTGCTTTTTCTTACAGGTGCTAATGTTGGATTTATTCCAGCAGGTAATTATCTTGGATCAGTGCTTGCTTCATTATCATTTAGATGGATTATCGTACCTACTGGCATGATAATAGGATATTTCATTGTTAAGGCAGAGCCTGCTGTATATGTGCTTATGCATCAGGTAGAAGAACTGACATCAGGAAGCATATCAGGCAAATCAATGCAGATAAGTCTTTCTGTAGGTGTTGCAGTATCTGTTGGCCTTTCAATGATAAGAGTGCTGACAGGCATCTCAATATTATATTTTCTTATTCCGGGTTATGGAATAGCACTGATACTTACGCTTTTTGTTCCTAAGATATTCACTGCCATAGCATTTGACTCCGGAGGAGTTGCGTCAGGTCCGATGACAGCTACATTTTTACTGCCACTGGCACAGGGAGCATGTCTCGCAGTAGGCGGTAATATTGTAACTGACGCATTCGGTGTTGTTGCCATGGTTGCCATGACACCTCTTATAACTTTGCAGATACTTGGTGTTATATACAGAATCAAGGACAGCAGGAGAGCAAATGTGCCACAGACTGTTACACCTGTTGTGGATATGTTTGCAGAACTTTCAGATGATGCGATTATTGAATTGTAGAGGTGACGGATATGAGTGAAGTATATGTAATGGTAACAATATGCAGCAGGAAGAATATGCCGCGTTTTGTTGATTGCTATAAGGATTATAATGTTGAAGCAGCTAATATATCGTTAGGCAGGGGAACAGCATCAAGTGATGTACTTGATTTACTGGGACTTGAGGATGACGAGAAGGGTATCCATATGTCACTTGTTACAGAGAATACATGGAAGAATGTTAAGAAGGGGCTTCAGAGTAAGTTAAGAATAGATGTGCCAGGAACCGGAATCGCATTTATAGTGTCACTAAGCAGTATTGGTGGCAAGAGAGAGCTGGGATTCTTAATTGACGGGCAGGAATATAAGAAAGGAGATGAGAGCACATTGAAGGATACTAAACATGAACTTATTGTTGCAATAGCTAATTATGGATATAATACACAGGTGATGAGAGCAGCGGAAGAAGGCGGTGCAACAGGTGGAACGGTGCTTCATGGAAAAGGTGTTGGAATGAAGCGGGCAGAGCAGTTCCTTGGAGTTTCGCTTGTTTCAGAGAAGGAAGTAATTCTTATTGTTGCAAAGTCATCACAGAAAAATGCTATTATGCGTGCTATAATGGACAAAGCCGGCGTAGACAGCAAGGCAGGAACTATTGTGTTCTCACTTCCTGTTACAAGTACGGCAGGACTGCGTATTCTTGAGGATTCGCAGGATGAAGAGGTTGATGATGAAAACAATAATTGATTACCAGAATGATGAAAGAGAAAAGGTTCTGCTTGATGTAAGAGACAAGCAGGAATTCGAGAAGGAAACATATCCCGGAGCAAGAAACTGGTACTGGGAGGAACTGATTAAGGTGCTTGAAGAAACACCTGAGGAATTCACACAGCAGTTTGATAAGAGTGTTCCTATATATCTTCTGTGCTATACAGGTCTGCACAGTGATGATCTGGCAGATATTCTTGAAGAAATGGGTTATGAGGTCTACAGTCTGTATGGCGGCTGGGGCGCTTATATGAAGTGGAAGTTCGAGAATTATGTCAAGGAAGCACAGGCAGAGAATGAGCTTTCAGGTGAAGAAAGAGTTAAGGAAATAGAGCGGAGCATAGTCAAGAAGTTCAGAAAGCCTATATGGAGAAAGTTCACACAGGCACTTAATGAATACGACCTTATACAGGATGGAGATAAGATTGCAGTCTGTATATCAGGCGGTAAGGACTCAATGCTTATGGCGAAGCTTTTTCAGGAGCTTAAGAGGCATGGGAAGAATAATTTTGAACTTGTATTCCTGGTTATGAATCCGGGATACAATGATATTAATTATCAGGTTATTCTTAATAATGCAAAGATTCTTGATATCCCTATAACCGTGTTCAAATCAGAGATATTCGATACGGTTGCAGATATAGAGGAGTCTCCATGTTATCTGTGTGCCCGAATGAGAAGAGGATATCTGTATAGTAAGGCTAAAGAACTGGGCTGCAATAAGATTGCGTTAGGTCATCATTATGATGATGTTATTGAGACAATTCTTATGGGAATGTTGTATGGTGCGCAGATTCAGACTATGATGCCAAAGCTTCACAGCACTAATTTTGAGGGCATGGAACTTATAAGACCACTTTACCTTATAAGAGAAGCTGATATAATACATTGGAGAGATTATAATAATCTTGCATTTATACAGTGTGCATGCAGGCTTACAGAGAGCTGTGCTTCATGTGGTGGTACAGAAAAGGGTTCTAAGAGAGGCGAGATCAAGCAGCTTATTAAAGATTTGACTAAGGTAAGCCCTTACATTGAGAAGAACATATTCAGAAGTGTTGAAAATGTTAATCTTGATACAGTTATTGCGTATAAGCAGTACGGTGTTAAGCATAATTTCCTTGAAAGATATGATGAAATGGGAAGACTCAATGGCGCATCAGGCAGCCAGACAGCAGATAATAAGGAGATGGAATAAATATGTCATCACAATATAATTGCGATTACTGCAATAACCTTGTATATGACGAGGAGATTGAAGGATATGTATGTGATGTTGATATGGACGAGGACGATTACGCAAGACTTTTAAGTTCTTCATATAAGCAGTGTCCATATTATCAGAGCAATGACGAATATAAGATAGTACGTCATCAGATGTAATGTTTATATTAAGGGGGAATCTATGGACGATAAGAGGTATGCGGTTCTTATTGATTCGGACAATATTTCATCAAAATATATTTCTAATATATTAGATGAAATGACTAAGTATGGAGTTATAACGTACAAGCGAATATATGGGGACTGGACAAGTCCGCAGGCGGGCAAATGGAAGAAAGAATTGATGGAGAATTCAATTACACCAATACAGCAGTTTCGCAACACAGTAGGCAAGAATGCTACTGATTCAACACTTATAATTGACGCTATGGATATTCTGTATACGAAAAATGTGGATGGATTCTGTATTGTATCAAGTGATGGAGATTTTACAAGACTGGCAAGCAGGCTGCGTGAATCTGGCATGGAAGTTATTGGAATGGGTGAGAACAAAACACCAAGGTCATTCAGGGCAGCATGTTCAGTATTTACTGATCTGGAACTTTTACAGGATCAGGAGGATGAAGAAATTACAGCTATTAATAATAAGCAGAGGCCTAACAGATCACACAATATTATACGAATTTCCAAAATCGAAAATGCTATTATTGAGATTATCCAGGAAAATGATAATAAGGGAAAGCAGACGGATTTAGGAGAGATAGGAAGCCGTTTGCAGAAAAAATATTCTGACTTTGATGTCCGTAATTATGGGTATAGTTCATTATCCACATTTATCAATGAGATGGATGGGTTCAAGACATATAAGGTTAATAATGCAGTACTGGTAAAACTCAAAGAAGATGACAATATTAAAGAACAGGTTGTTAAATACGCAATAGATAATGTCAGAGCAAGCAAGGCAACAGGAGTTGAGCTTGCAATACTTGGACAGAGAATACATAGTCAGTATCCGAAATTCAAGGCAAAGGAATATGGATATTCAACTCTGACAAAATTTGTATCAAGCATAAAAGAACTGCTAATAGAAACAACAGATAACAAAAGAATAGTATTTATAAGAAAGAAGGTGTCATAATGAACAAGATAGCAAGTTTTACAGTGAATCATCTTGATTTACTGACAGGTGTATATGTATCAAGAAAGGATTATATCGGAGATGTATGTCTTACAACATTTGATTTAAGATTTACAAGACCTAATGAAGAGCCACCTATGGATACTCCGGGGATTCATTCAATTGAACATCTTGTTGCTACATTTTTAAGGAATCATGCAGAATGGGCTGAGAAAACTATATATTTCGGACCTATGGGCTGCAGAACAGGTTTTTATGTTATATTTGCAGGAGATTTAAAGTCTGAGGATATTATCGGGGTATTAAGAGAAGCTGCCGACTATGTTCTTAATTATGACGATAATACACCAATTCCTGGATATTCACCAAGAGACTGTGGTAATTATCTGGATAACAATCTTAAGCTTGCGAAGATATATATGAAGAAGTTTAAGGAGGAGGTTCTGGATAATCCGGTTGAGGAGAGGTTGAGTTATCCTGTGTAGGTTTGTGGCCAGTCTGGGGGTATCGGGCTGTGGCTTTCATGGATTACTGCGCTTAGCAGGAGTAAATGCCGCCATATACAGAGCTTTTTACAGCGTGCAAAAGCAAACGCACTTCGTTTGAACGAGCTTTTGCACGCTGAACTTTTGTCTATGGCGGCATTAACTCCTGCACAGCTCGTAATAAATCAAGCCACAGCCCGATACCTCCAGACTGGCAATCTACACAGTGGATGCTTCAAGGGTGAAAATCGCACTAATCAGAATCGGATTGCCTGTCTGATTAGTGGGATTTTTTGTGATGTGAGTAGAACCAGCCAGATTCGGCTTCGCCTGTCTGGCTGGATATAAAGTAAGATAGCCGAAAACAGATTCAGCTTTGCTTGTCTGTTTTCGGCTATCTTTTTATGAGAGTGATTTATAACAATTAGTTATGTATTATACCTCGAATAATAATTCGCTGTAGCTTGGGAACGGCCAGAATTCCTTATCTACTATCATCTCGGCTTTATCTACTGGAGCTCTTAATTCGTCCATTGCAACCTTTACTGTATCTCTGAAGTATTCAGCCTGTGCTTTTCCTTCAAATGTAGCTGCTGTAGCAACTGTCTCTGCAAGCTTAGCTGAAGCTGCCTTCATTTCCTTTAAGTAACCAGATACTTCTGTAAGGATGTCTGCCTGAACTGAAGCGTCTGCACCAGCTTCCTTAACTGAAAGTACTGAGTTAGCAAGTTCTGTTGTGTATGAGATAATAGCAGGAATGATTTCCTTGCCAGCCATATCTATCATTGTCTTAGCTTCGATGTTGATTGCCTTAGAGTAAGCCTCGTACTTAATCTCAGCTCTTGACTTTAATTCAGCTTCTGTGAACACACCAAATCCTTCAAACATCTTAACTGTTTCAGGTTTAACAAGTGAACCAACAGCCTCAACCATAGATTTGATATTAGGAAGTCCTCTTCTTTCAGCCTCTGCTACCCATTCATCTGAATAACCGTTACCATTGAATACAACTCTGTGATGGTCTGTGAAGAGCTTCTTAATCATATCATGGACAGCCATCTGCATATCCTCAGAGCCCTCTAATTCATCAGCAATTTCCTTAAAACTTTCTGCAACGATTGTATTAAGAACAACATTTGCAGGAGCGATAGAATCTGAAGAACCAACCATACGGAACTCAAACTTGTTACCTGTGAATGCGAATGGAGATGTTCTGTTTCTATCTGTAGCATCCTTGTTAAGGTCTGGAAGAGTAGAAGCACCAGTCTTTAACTTACCTTTCTGGATTGAGCTTGTAGCATCACCCTTATCGATTAACTGCATAACTACATCTTCAAGCTGCTCGCCAAGGAACATAGAGATGATAGCTGGAGGTGCTTCATTAGCTCCAAGTCTGTGATCGTTACCAACATCAGATGCAGACTCACGAAGAAGGTCAGCATGTTTATCAACAGCCTTCATAATTGCACCAAGTACAAGAAGGAACTGGAAGTTTTCATGTGGTGTCTTACCAGGATCAAGCATGTTAATTCCATCATCAGTTGTGATAGACCAGTTGTTATGCTTACCAGAACCGTTAACACCTGCAAATGGCTTCTCATGGAGAAGGCAAACAAGACCATGTCTGTAAGCAACCTTCTTCATAACTTCCATCATAAGCTGGTTGTTATCAGTTGCAATGTTGCACTGTGCATAGATAGGAGCTAACTCATGCTGTGCAGGAGCAACTTCGTTATGCTGTGTCTTAGCAGATACACCAAGCTTCCATAATTCTTCATTAACATCCTTCATGAAAGCTGCGATTCTTTCACGGATAGAACCAAAGTAGTGATCATCAAGTTCCTGACCCTTAGGAGGCATAGCTCCGAATAAAGTACGGCCAGAGAAGATAAGATCCTTTCTCTGTAAATATTTCTCTCTGTCTACAATGAAGTATTCCTGTTCAGCACCTACAGAAGGAGTAACTTTCTTAGATGTTGTATTACCCATAAGCCTTAAAATACGAAGAGCCTGCTCGTTGATGGCATCCATTGAACGAAGTAATGGTGTCTTCTGGTCAAGAGCTTCACCTGTGTAAGAGCAGAATGCTGTAGGAATACAAAGAGTAGCACCCTGAGCACCTTCGCGTACAAATGCAGGAGATGTACAATCCCATGCTGTATATCCTCTGGCCTCGAATGTTGCACGAAGACCACCTGAAGGGAATGATGAAGCATCAGGTTCGCCCTTAATCAATTCTTTACCTGAGAATTCCATAAGCACCTTTCCGTCTGACTTAGGTGCTGATATAAATGAATCATGTTTCTCAGCAGTAGTTCCTGTTAAAGGCTGGAACCAATGTGTGTAATGAGTTGCACCTTTCTCGATAGCCCAGTCTTTCATAGCATTAGCGATAACATCAGCATCTGCTAAAGATAACTCCTGCACACCTTCCATTGTTAATTTAAGGTTTTTGTAAACGTTCTTTGGTAAACGTTCTTTCATAACTGTGTCATTAAACACATTCTCGCCGAAGATGTCAGCTACATTGAATCTTTCACTCATAACTTCCTCATCCTTCCTTTTCTTATCTTTTTATTAGTAAAACTAAAAAATGGCGTCCAAGTATATACTTATACAAATATATAAATGGAACGCCTTTGTTCTACCTTATTTAATTAGCGACAGCCTGCTGTCTTTAAATAAAATAACTCATATTGTATAAATTTGCAAGTGCTTTTTTGAATATATTAAAAAAAATTAACCCCGCATGAAATATGAGTGTTAAAATGCTTATTCTGAAGCGGATACAGATGCTTCAGAAGATGTTCCATTATCTAACTTAGATTCTCCGACATATGTACCTGATACAATAACACGTTGTTTAGAATCATCTGTGCAGGTTGAAAATGTAACTACCTGTGTTGCGTTAGAAATATCGACTCCGGTATTGTACAGTGACTCAGCCTGGACATTCTTTGCGTATTCGCGAAGACCGGACAGATTGCTGAAATTGAATGTAAATGTATCACTTATTGGATCAGTAATATATACTGTAAAAATCTTGTACTCACGGATTACATCCTCTGTATATATATAAAAAACATCATTACCTTCCGTCTGGTAGAAACCAGAATTCTTATATCTGGCAAGAGTACCAAACATAGCACCAGAACCCATGTTATGTCCATATATAATAACATGGCTGGCATTAAGACCATCTTTAATTCGATAATCAACGAAAAGGCATCCGTTGCGGTTGTAAGTTTTATCAAATGTATGAGTAAGATAAAAATCATTATCGGTTGTCTGGGCAATAGGAAGCCTTATATCTACCGATGGTACATAAAGAAAACCCAGACCATCAGGATTAATATCAAGCAGAGCCTGATGATTATAGACAAAAGGGATTGTTACATCCTGATTATCTTCGCCTATTGTAATATTAACAGGGGTATCATCAAGGACATTACCTTCAATATTATCATAAATATCATTACCCTTCTTGTATTCAAGAAGAATGGATACAAGCCTGACTGCTGCAAAAACAAAAACGCAGGCACATATAATTAAAATAATACGGCTTATTATGCTTGAGCGCTTTTTCTTTTTTTCTTTAACGTCAAAAGCGAAATCCGCTTCGTCTGGTTCTGTTTCAGGTGAAGCAGATGTTATAAAATCATCATCTTCATCTGTCTTTAAGTTACTCATAAAAATCTCCAATCATCATCAAGCTTTTCCTGCTGAACCAAAAAGATTAATCTTCTCGCGAACAGTTTCTTTAATTGCTTCGCAGCCTGGAGCCAGAAGCTTTCTAGGATCAAATCCCTTTCCTTCAAGGTCTTTGCCTGCTTCAATATACTTTCTTGTTGCATCAGCAAATGAAAGCTGGCACTCTGTGTTAACATTAATCTTAGAAACTCCAAGAGAGATTGCCTTCTGAATCATATCTGCAGGAATACCTGTACCACCATGAAGAACTAATGGCATATCACCAATCTTATCCTTAACAGCTGCAAGAGTCTCAAAGCTTAATCCTGGCCAGTTAGCAGGATACTTTCCATGTATATTACCGATACCTGCTGCAAGCATGTCTACACCAAGATCTGCAATAGCTTTACATTCATCAGGGTCTGCACATTCACCCATTCCGATAACACCATCTTCTTCGCCGCCTATTGAACCAACTTCTGCCTCAATAGAAAGACCAAGATTATGAGCTACATTGACAAGCTCGGTTGTCTTCTTGATATTCTCATCAATTGGATAATGAGAACCGTCAAACATAATAGATGTGAAGCCTGCTTTGATACATTTGTAGCATCCTTCATATGTTCCGTGGTCAAGATGAAGAGCAACAGGAACAGTGATTCCAAGAGACTTGTCCATAGCCTTAACCATGGCTGCAACAGTCTCGAAACCTGTCATATACTTACCAGCACCTTCAGATACACCAAGGATTACAGGAGCATTCATCTCCTGTGCAGTAAGGAGAATAGACTTAGTCCATTCAAGGTTATTGATGTTGAACTGTCCGACAGCATATTTGCCGGCAAGAGCTTTGTCTAACATTTCTTTAGCTGAAACTAACATATTTCTTTACCTCCATTGCACGATTTTGTATGTCAACATTATATCTCATATCATTAAAAATGAAAAGGAATATTTATATGATATTTATGTGTTAATACAAAGAAATATGATGTATAATCATGTATGTCCTAAGGAAATATCTAAAGAGAGGAGACCTGTATGGGTTATTTAACATTTTTTATCAACAGGATAGCACTTGAAGCTGATACCAGTGCCGCAATGGATTTCTATAATAGTGAAGAGCATGCTGGCACAAGCTATCTGCCATTTATTGGGTTCATGCTTTTTCTTGCAGGAATTGTTGTAATTATTGTCGGACTTGCAACATATCTTACGGCAAAACATAATTTTAACATATTCTTTGATGCAAGAGATGTCAGAATGACATATGAGGAACAGATTATGCCTGATGATGAAAAAGCCAGACTTAATAATGAAAAACTTGCTAAAGATAAGAAGAAGGGAAAGATAATAATTATAATAGGAGTGGTTTTAGTTATAGCTTCATTTGTCGTATTATAATTATATGCAGGATAAAAAACACCGTCTGCCGGAGTAGCAGACGGTGAAAGAGGGAGGAGAGCTGTTTATTAACAACTCGATTTATGAAAAACATATAGTAGAAAATGTCTTGTTCTTATGATTGAATTATATTGAACAAAAGTGAAGAAACAATGTGCATAGTGTTAAATCTTATTGAATTAGATATGAATAAATTATGAACGACTGTGGATTAAGGAGGGGAATATGCCAACAATTTACAAATGCCCTGGGTGTGGTGCTGCTATGGAGTTTGACAGTACAACACAGAAATTAGGCTGTCCGTCATGTGGAATGCAGATTGATGTGCGTGAATATGAAGAGAAATATTCACAGAACAGTACACAGGGAGAATATGACAAAGAGATGAAGATGTACCATTGTAATACATGTGGTGCAGAGCTTGTAGCAGATGAGTATACATCGGCAACATTTTGTTCATTCTGTGGTAATCCGACACTTGTGGAGGACAGACTTAAAGGTGAATTCAAGCCATCAACAATTATACCATTTAAGATTAACAAGGATAAAGCAGTAGAGATTTACAAAAACTGGTGTAAGAAAGGACCACTCACACCATCTGCTTTATCAAGAAATTCAACAATTGAGAAAATAAGCGGACTGTATGTACCTTACTGGCTGTATGATTATTCGGCACAGACAGATATGCATGCTAATGCAGAAAGGGTCAGGACAACAAGAAAAGGTGATACAGAGTATATATACACAGATCATTTTCAGGTGTTCAGAAATATATCTGCAAAGTTTGAGAAGATTCCGGCTGATGCATCTGAGAAAATGCCTGATGATGCGATGGATAAGCTGGAGCCATTTAACTATAACGAATTAACTGCATTTTCAATGCCATATCTGTCAGGATATCTTTCAGAAAGATATAATTATACGGCAGACCAGATACAGGAGAGAGCTACAAGAAGAGCTGACAAATATATAACAGACATTGCAATGTCAACAATTACCGGATATTCATCTGTTAATATAATTCACAATGACATAACAATGCGTCCAACAGGAAGCCAGTATGCATTATTTCCGATATGGGTACTTAATTACAGGTTTAACAGGAAGAATTTCCAGTTCATGCTTAACGGACAGACAGGAAAGATAGTTGCTGACAGACCGATAAGCGGAAAGAAAGCATTTGGCTTCGGAGCTGGAATATTCATTGTTACACTTATCATTACTATGTTTGGAGGGCTTTTGTTCATATGATGAAGATTAATAAGAAGATAAAGGCTTTCATGAGCATAATTATGGCATGTTTTATGTGTGTGGGAGTGCTGTTAAGTATTAAGGCTGATGTGTATGCAGATTCATCAAAGGAATATGTATATGACAATGCGGGAATTCTTACTTCTGATGAGGTTAGTAAACTAAAGAGCCAGTGTAAGAAAGCATCTGAGGATTCAGAGTGTGATATAGTTATTATCACAACTAATATAGGACATGATGGCAGTACGATGGACAGTTATCTTAAGAAATTCCTTGATGATAACGGATATTCGCAGAATGCCGTAATATATGGTGTTGATATGCAGTCAAGAGCTGATAGAATGTATACACAGGGCAAGGCGGGAACTGATATTTCACAGGGGACAATTGATGACATAAGAGAAGCATGTGAGGAAAAGCTTTCGGATAAGGATTATTACAAAGCATTTTCTAAGTATATCAAGAACATGAATATGTGCATGACTACAAGTATAGTCAAGAAACTTACATACAAAATGTGGATTAAGCTTCTTATTGCATCAGGTGTTGCAGTTGCTGCTGTTCTTACAATGATGCATAATGCCAAGGCAAGAATGACTGTAAGCAGCACAGAATATACGAAAGACCATAACTTTAAGGTTAATGACAGAAGAGACGTGTTCATTAATACAACAGTTGTTACAAGACATATTGAGCACAACAATAGCAGCGGAAGCAGCGGCGGAGGCGGTGGAAACAGTGGCTCCGGCGGACATTTCTAAAAATATAAAGGCGGGTACAGCAATTAACTGTATCCGCCTTTTTGATGTCAATGGATGAACTTTAATTATAACTTCTCTGGTTCTGGATATTCCTCTCCAAATGTCTCAACAGTAACAGTCTTCATAACCTGTGGTTTTCTAGGTCTGTCGCTGTAATCTGTGTCTACGCCTGCAATCTTGTCAAGAACATCTTCACCCTCGATAAGCTTACCAAAAGCAGCGTAATCTCCGTCAAGATGTGGAGCGTTCTGGTGCATTATAAAGAACTGTGAGCCTGCAGAATCAGGTCTCATAGAACGAGCCATTGAAAGAACACCTCTTGTATGCTTTAAGTTGTTCTTAAATCCGTTAGATGCGAATTCGCCCTTGATAGAGTAGCCAGGACCACCCATACCTGTTCCTTCAGGGTCACCACCCTGAATCATAAAACCTGCGATTACTCTGTGAAATATTAGTCCGTCATAGAATCCCTTCTGAACAAGATTAACGAAATTATTAACTGATGTAGGTGCGATTTCCGGATAAAGCTCAGCTTTCATCACATCGCCGTTTTCCATTGTGAATGTAACTATTGGATTAGCCATATTATTCCTCCTGAAATTCATTAAATTGCCCGCTTGTCTGCATGAGCAAAATGTGATGTAATTAATTCTAAATACTACAGTATAAAAAGTCAAATTAAAACTTTAGAAACAATTATGAAGAGGCATATATGAGAAAATGTATTGATATGCGCAAAGGCAGAAAAATAATAATTAATGATAAAGATGCGTTAAAACCTGATGGAACACTGGAGATTCCTGATATAGGGCTTGGAGAAGCATACCTTGGAAAAGCTTCATATGTTGTATATGATGAGGAAGATATTGATGACGACCTGTTAAAACTTGTATGTGCCAGAAAATACAATGAGCCGCTTGTAATTGCCAGAACGGAGAGGTTTATTATACGGGAGATGACAGTGGGGGATTTACCACATTTATACGAATTATATCAGACACTTTCAGACTGCCCGTATGTTGAACCATTATATGAATATGAGGATGAAAAAGCATTTACAATAAAATACATTGAGAATATGTATGGCTTCTTCGGGTACGGTCTGTGGCTTGTGTTTGATAAGAAAACAGGTGAACTTGTGGCAAGAGCAGGCATTGAAAACCGCAGTATAGACGGACAGAATTGTCAGGAGCTTGGGTATCTTGTGAAAAAAAGCTGGCAGGGAAAGCATGTGGCATGGGAAGTTATGAACCATATAGTGGATATTGCTAAGGACAGATTCGGCTTAGAAGAATTGTATATATGCACAGAGAAAACAAATAACCCGTCCATACAGCTTGCATTGAAACTGGGTTTCACATTGTATGCAGGCGATACAGACGGGATGAATATATATAGAAAAAAGCTGTAATTATATCAGGCTGACTTCATATTAAATACATATCTTATAAAATCAGCAGCATTGGTCTGATACTTTGATGATGACACAACACCGTAGCAAGGGTCTTTCATATTCAGGTCGCTGTCTTTAATTACAGGAGCTTCTGAGATATCTACAGCAATAGGATATGTCTCTCCGGCAGTGTTAGTGAAATACACAATATAATCATCTAACTGCTCTAATTCATCATCAGAGAATATGTCACGTAAATCACAGAAGAATATATCCTTGTCAGTACAGAAGTAATCAATATACTCACGTTCAGAAAGATATCCGTCCAGAGAGCCGGTTGAAGCATATGTATACAGCTTGTTGGCAGAAACAAAAGCTTCTTCATCCATTGCAACTTCTTTCAGTGAAAATGTATATGAGAAATCAACCTGTTCTTTCTTGCCGTCAATTCCAAGATAGTCTGTAAGCCCGGTTGTGAGAATATCAGTATCATTTTCATAACCTGTCATCTTGCCATCAAGTACAGCAACAAAACATACTGTATCATAATTATTCTTAACTATGGACGAAATAAGAGAAACTGCGAATATAACTGCAAGGATAACTCCAACTATCGGAATCCAGTAATAGCTCCATATGTATTTGATTTTATCTGAAAAAGACAAATCTTTAAGCTTTTTACGCTGTTCTTTAATTTCGTCGTGAATGTTGTTTCCTTTAGCCATAAACACTCCTTAATAATCGTTATTGTTTAACAGTTTATCATAAATGCTGTGGCAAAAAAACAGCTTTTATAAACATTTAAGAAATATATACGAAAAATTCTTTGATTTTTATGGCAGGTCTTGTATAATCATAGTATTTAAGCAAAGGGGTATATAATTATGAATGGATTTGGATTAGATGGAAAACTTTTTAGAGGACTCACCAAGGCAGGTGACTTTATAATACTGGCAGTTATTACAGTTGTATTTTGTCTGCCGGTTGTAACAATAGGAGCATCGCTTACAGCAGCATTTTATTCAGGAATAAAATTAGTACGAGACGAGGAAAGTTATGTATACAAAGATTTCTGGAAGTCGTTCAAGATGAACTTCGTACAGGGACTTTTGTTAGAGATTGTACATGGAGTTATCGGCTTTCTTCTTTTTATTGATTTAAGAGCAAGCGTACAGTGGGGACTTGTTCAGGGCTCACAGATAGGAACTTTGTTTATATTTGTTGTAATAGGAGTCATGGCAATATGGGTTGGAATAATGCTTTACTCATTTGCAATGCTTTCAAGATATGACAATAAGCTTTTTGGAACGCTTAAGAACGCACTTATTATATGTATGCATCATCTTCCACAGACAATAATTATGCTTATAGCAACTGTTGGACTGATATATTTCTCATGCATATATTTCACTGCATTTATAGTAACAATACCATTGATACTGTATGTTGATTCATATATTTTCTCAAGTATATTCAAGAAGCTGGAAAAAGACATGGTTAAGAAAGATGAACCAGAGGTTATTGAGAATGAGGAATCAGAAGATTTAATCGAAGATACAACAGATAATAAAGAAGAATAAATCCTAAAAAAGGGGCGGGGTCACAGGCTGGGTAGTTTCCTGTGACCCCATTTTATATATCTGTACGGTTATGGGATACAGATAGCGAAAGTTATGTACAAAAAAAGAGATAACGGTCAGATAGTAATTCTGACTGTTATCCCCGTTGATAACCAATAATTAATATGAAGTTATAAAGCGTCTGTTCCGCGCTCTCCTGTACGGATTCTGATAGCATCATATACGTCATAAACAAATATCTTGCCATCACCATATTCTCCGGTATTAATCTGCTCAATTATCTGATCAATAATTGTCTCGTAAGTCTCATCTGATACAATTGATTCGACCTTAACCTTTGGAAGAAGATTACCACCGAAATCAACACCATTGTAAACCTGCTTATGTCCACGCTGGCTTCCATATCCCATTATATTAGAAATCATAAGTCCATGCGCACCATTGCTATTAAGGATGGTCTTAAGATCATCAAGTCTTTCAGGTCTGATAATAATCTCTAACTTTTTCATAATTAATATCCTTTCGTGCTGACGACATCATTAAAACACTGCGTCTGGCAAAAGTCAACCACCTTACGGTACAAATGAATAATGTAAATATCAGCTTTATATTTGTTAAAAAATGTAAAGCTATCAGTCTTCATAAAGCTGTCTGCTGGTTGAAAAAACTAAAAAACAATAATAGATTGTGATTACAGCAATCAGGGCCTCAACAAGAATAGACCACATTGTTATAGTTGATTTGAATGCAAAGTAGTGCACAAATATTCCGGCAGACATAAGAAGCCATGTTATCTGATAATTTCTTGTAACAGCAGTTTTTTCTTGTATCCTTGCTTCCATGACAAGGGCTTCTGTATAATAATAGGTAAAATATATAGCAAATACGACACTGATACCTATTGCTATAGAATACATAGTCTCTGGCACAGGCCAGTCTCTTGCAATAAGATATTGTGAGAGTATTGCACCGGCAAGTCCGGCAAGAGAAAGAAACATTCCTTTCTTAAAGCGGGAATTAAGTTCTTTCATATTATTGATACCAAGGAATATAAGGATGTATCCGATGATATCATTGCTTATATCAATGTTTACAGTGCCAAAGGAAACCCAGAATCTTGTGCAGATAAGGAAGATTCCTGTAATTACGAATATTGAATTCTTTTTGTTCATATTATTAATGTACTCCTTATAAAAATGTATCTTTATATTAAGTTAATCTTGCGGTAAGGTCAACGTAAAAAGCAGGTGTTTATAAAAAATTTATAGCAGTGTTTATAAATAAATGTAAATTTATGTAGAAATTTGTTGAATAAGATAGTAAATTATCAGATAAACATGCCGATAAATATAAAACAAGGATGTAATCTATGCAGAAAGGAGTCAGCTATGGGAGTAGGAAGAATTAATATTCATTCATTTTATGATAACTATACAATAGGCAGTAAACATAATGATAATTTGCAGAATACAGAAGATGTTCAGATAGAACAGACAGGAGCTGGCTCACAGGAGGCTGGAAGTCACAATCAGACTGACAAGGAAATTAACAAAGCACCTGTACATTCTGATCCTAAAGAATTTGCATTTGATTTTGAGAACAGAAACAGATTCAATCTTGTTGCTGCAACAAGCAGTATGGAAGATGTTGACATTAAGAAAGCTGTATCTGATATGGAGAAGGATCAGGTACTTGACCAATACAAGTTCTTTATAGGAACTGCACAAAAGATGCAGAAGATGCCTAATCTTGGTACTGATGCAGATGGTACAGTAACCCTTAAGATGACGGAGTAGACAGGGATTATAACACTTTTGAAATTTTTTTAAAAAAGTGCTTGCATTCCTGAAAACATTCATGTATAATACAGCATGTCGTCACGACATTGGGCTTTCGCCAAGTGGTAAGGCACTGGATTCTGATTCCAGCACTTCGGGGGTTCGAATCCCTCAAGCCCAGCTAGAAACCTCTCGTAGTTATACGAGAGGTTTTTTTGTGCGAGTAGCGATGAGAATAGACGTAGAAAGGCAACAGCCATACTTGCACTGAAATATTATGAAAGGGCTGGTGAAGCTGCCAGCATAGGTGTTGTTATGATAGAGTTAGGAAAAACACAGTGTCTTAACATTGTAAAGGTAACAGATTTCGGAGTATATCTTGGAACAGAAGAAGATAAAGTTCTTCTTCCTAAAAAACAGGTTCCAGATGATGTTGAAGTGGGAGATGCTCTCACAGTATTTGTTTACAGGGATTCAAGTGACAGACTTATTGCAACTACTAATAAGCCAAAGATTCAGCTTGGAGAACTTAAGAGACTTAAAGTATCACAGGTTACAGGTATTGGCGCATTTCTTGACTGGGGACTTGAAAAAGACCTGCTCATGCCATACAAGGAACAGACAACACATGTATCAGAAGGTTCAGAGTATCTTGTTGCTCTCTATATAGATAAGAGCGGCAGACTTGCAGCTACTATGAGAATTAACAAGTATCTTGAAAAGTCAGAGACACTTGTAAAAGACAGTGCGGTTACAGGTACCATAATAGGAATAACTCCAGATTACAGAGCGTATGTTGCTGTTGAAGATAAGTATGATGCATTTATTCCTATGTCAGAAGTGTTTGAACCACTTAGTGTCGGTGAGGTTATTCACGGACGTGTTTCAAGAGTAAGAGAAGATGGGAAACTTGTTATAAGCCTTAAGCAGAAGGCTTATATCCAGATGGACGAGGATTCAGTACAGATATATGACGCTATAGTAAAGAAGGGCGGAAGTCTGGGATTTACTGATAAAGCAGACCCAGAGATTATCAAGAAACATTTTAATATGAGTAAAAATGCTTTCAAGAGAGCTGTAGGAAGACTGCTTAAAGAAGGCAAAATTGAGATAACACAGAATTCAATAGTTCTTAAGAAATAGCTTCTTGAATGAATATGATGATTGCGGTACAATATATTTAATGCGTTTGTAACGTAAAATATGTTGAAATAAGGAGATTATTATGCAGAAAGTAATCAGTACAGACAAGGCACCAAGTGCAATTGGACCATATTCACAGGCTATCGAGATTAACAATATGGTATATACATCAGGAGTTATCCCTGTAATACCAGCTACAGGCGAGATAGCAGAAGGCGGAGTTGAGGCTCAGGCTGAGCAGGCATTTCAGAATCTCTGCAATCTTGTTGAGGCTTCAGGCTCTAAGGTAGAGAACATTGTTAAGACAACAGTATTTATTAAAGAAATGAATGATTTCGGTAAGATTAATGAAATCTACAAGAAATATTTTAAGGAGCCATTTCCAGCACGTTCATGCGTAGAAGTTGCAAGACTTCCTAAGGATGTTCTTCTTGAAGTGGAAGCAATTGCATGGAAGTAAGAAAAGTTAATGGCTTTTTTATTATATTTGTAATAGGTTATATCGGATTATCTGTTGTGTGTGCATCGATTATGGCTTATGCACAGAATTCAGGTATAGCTGTGCCTGACTGGATTCAGTATGTTATGTCAGAAGGGATAATTCTGCTTATTGCAATTATATATATGATTGTTCAGAAGATTGATCCTATCAGGGAGATTCCATACAAAAGAATAGGCATAGTTGATGTAATTCTTTCACTTGTTGCAGGATACTGCCTTATTCCGGCAGTACTATTAATAAGTAATCTTAGCATGTTGTTTTCAACTAATTATCTTGAGGAGGGAACAACAACACTGCTTACATATCCATTTGCGATGCAGGTTATATTGCTGGCAGTTATTCCGCCGCTTGTAGAAGAACTTATATTCCGTGGGATATTCTTTGGCTCTTACAGGAAAGCCGGAATGACAGGTGCTGCATTAATGAGCGGATTATTATTCGGTTGCTTTCATCTTAATATTAATCAGGCGTTGTATGCATTTGTTATAGGAATTGTGTTTGCATATATGGTTGAGGCTACAGGTTCTTTGTGGTCGTCAGTTATTGCACATTTTGCGGTAAATACATATTCAATAGGAATTGTACAGATTCTTAAGATGGCGGGAATGTATGCGCAGGATGGCAGTGTATCTGAAACATTTGAAAATGCAGAGAGTGTGGCAGGTCAGAGCACAGCAATTACGGTTGTGCAGATTGCGATGATTGCTGTTATAGCAGCAGTATTCATGATGCTTGCTGTATTATGTATAAGAACAATGGCAAAACGTCATGGAAATCTTGAAAAAATGAAGATTCAGAATGTTAAATTATCACATATAAAGAATTATTTTACAGCTCCGGTTATTGTTGGCATTGTTGTGTGCGTAATGTATATGATAATGCTTGAATTTTCAGGAACTCTTTAGAAAAATATAAAGCCCATGTACATAGAAAACTGTGTACATGGGCTTTGTATTTCTAAAGACATGCATAGGGAAAACTGAATCAGATTCTTAAGTCAATATTCTGACCAAGTTCTGGTGTAACGGATGCTTCCATCATCTTAGCGATATCAGCACCAGCCGTTTCAACTGTATCAAGATTCTTCTTTAGCATTGCAATCTGGATATCATTAGTTATGCCAGATGTACTTATGTTAGTAGATAAACCGGCTATAGTCATAATCATTCCTCCAATCGTGTACATATATAACAGATGCGCATGAATAATAAAGTAAATACCCTATTGCTCTTTTTTATTATATATTTAAAAGGTTTTTATTTCAACAAACAATTAAAAACATAAACAGCATTAGTGATGTTTGCAGATAAACAGGTGGTAATTTTGTACAATTTATACATAAGAGGACTGGCTATGGTAAATTTGCAAAAAAAACGAGGAAAAGATTTGTAAAAATGTAATGTGGTAAAAAAGTCCTATTTAGTGTATTATAATCACATCAAAAGCGCAAAGGCGCATTTATATTAGGAGGATATTTAATAATGGCAAGTTTATCGCTTAAGAATGTTTGTAAAGTATATCCTAACGGTTTCGTAGCTGTTAAGGATTTTAATCTTGAAATTGCTGATCAGGAATTCATCATTTTCGTAGGACCTTCAGGATGTGGTAAGTCTACTACACTTCGTATGATCGCAGGTCTTGAGGAAATCAGCTCAGGTGAGTTATGGATCGGTGATAAGATGGTTAACGATGTAGAGCCTAAGGACAGAGATATCGCTATGGTATTCCAGAACTATGCTCTTTATCCACATATGTCAGTATATGATAACATGGCTTTCGGTCTTAAGTTAAGAAAAGTTCCTAAGGCAGAGATCGACAAGGCTGTACATGAAGCTGCTAAGATTCTTGATATCGAGCACCTCCTTGATCGTAAGCCAAAGGCTCTTTCAGGTGGTCAGAGACAGAGAGTTGCTATGGGACGTGCTATCGTTCGTAGCCCTAAGGTATTCCTTATGGATGAGCCTCTTTCAAACCTTGATGCTAAGTTAAGAGTACAGATGCGTGTTGAGATTTCTAAGCTTCACCAGAGATTACAGACAACTATCATCTATGTAACACATGACCAGACAGAGGCTATGACACTTGGTACAAGAATCGTAGTTCTTAAGGATGGTATCATTCAGCAGGTAGATACACCTCAGAACCTTTACAATACACCTAACAACATCTTCGTTGCTGGATTCATCGGATCACCTCAGATGAACCTTATCGATGCAGAAGTTAAGGCTAATGGTTCACAGGTTGACCTTGTACTTTCTGATACAGTTACAATTACTCTTCCAGTTGAGAAGAGCAAGAAGCTTATCGATGGCAACTATGTTGGTAAGACAGTTGTAGTTGGTATCCGTCCAGAGGATGTTAAGGATGATGCAGAATTCATCGCTAAGAATGCAGATTCTAAGTTTACAGCTACAGTTAAGGTATACGAATTACTTGGTGCAGAAGTTAACCTTCACTATGAAATCGGTGATGTAACATGTACAGCTAAGGTAAATCCTCGTACAACAGCAAGACCTGGTGATGAAGTAACATTTGCTATGGATGTTGAAAGACTTCATGTATTCGATAAGGAAACAGAAATCGTTATCACACACTAATTATTAAATGAATCTTAATTATGAAGGGGAAATGCAATAAATTTGCATTTCCCCTTTTTTTTTTTGCCGTTTTGCTTTACAATAAGATAGAATATGTACGAATAAAAGGTAAGTGGTAGACAGAAAGGGATAACAATGATATCTAATAGAATTTTACAGACAACTGTAGATGGACTTAAGGCTATTTCACGAGTGGATTTGTGCATTGTGGATGCAGATAAGAATGTTGCAGCCAAGACTTTTGATAATGTTTCAGAATGCCTTGCGGATGCGATTAGTTTTATTGATTCGCCAGCAGAAAGTCAGGCAGTTAATGGTTTTCAGTTTTTTAAGGTTGAAGATGATGGCAATCTTGAATATATAATCATGGCAAGAGGAACAAGTGATGATGTATATATGGTTGGAAAGCTTACTGCATTTCAGATACAGAATCTGCTTGTAGCATATAAGGAGAGATTCGATAAAGATAACTTTATCAAGAATCTTCTTCTTGATAATCTTCTTCGAGTTGATATGTATACAAGAGCAGAGAAACTTCATATTGAAACTGATGTTAAGAGAGTTGTATATATTATTGAGACTAAGCACGAAAAGGATACTAATGCTTTAGAGACAGTAAGAACTCTTTTTGCTAATAAAACAAGAGATTTCATTACAGCAGTTGACGAAAAGAGTATAATTCTTGTTAAGGAAGTTAAAGGCAATGAGTCATATGATGAACTTGACAAGACAGCTGATGTTATAATTGATATGTTAAGCACTGAGGCGATGAGTGCGGCACATGTTGCTTATGGTACAATTGTTAATGACATAAGAGAGGTTTCAAGATCTTACAAGGAAGCTAAGATGGCACTTGATGTGGGAAAGATTTTCTACAGCAATAAGAATGTTGTTGCTTACAACAGATTAGGAATAGGTCGTCTTATATATCAGCTTCCTATACCATTATGTCAGATGTTCATTAAGGAGATATTTGAAGGAAAGGCTCCTGATGATTTTGATGATGAGACTTTGTCAACAATTAACAAGTTCTTTGAGAACAGCCTTAATGTTTCAGAAACATCAAGACAGCTTTACATTCATAGAAATACACTTGTTTACAGACTTGATAAAATACAGAAGATAACCGGGCTTGACCTCAGAGTGTTTGATGATGCAATAACATTTAAGATTGCTCTTATGGTAGTTAAGTACATGAAGTATATGGAAAGTAAAGATACATTTTAGTAATTTTTGGAGGAAATGATACATGATAATCATGGAAGATGTTACGAAGACATATTCCACTGGCGTTGCTGCGCTTAATGGAATTAATCTTCACATCCAGAAAGGTGAATTCGTATTTATAGTAGGTAAGAGTGGTTCAGGTAAGTCGACTCTTATCAAACTATTACTTAAGGAATTAGATCCTACATCAGGTAAGATATATGTTAATAAGAAATATCTCAATAAGATAACAAGAAAGAAGCTTCCGTATCTTAGAAGAGATATTGGTGTAGTATTCCAGGATTTCCGTCTGTTACCAGACAGAAATGTATATGAGAATATCGCATTTGCACAGAAGGTAGTAGAAGCTCCTAACAGAAAGATTAAGTCAAGAGTACTTGCGATGCTTTCCATGGTAGGACTTCTTGACAAATATAAGGCTTTTCCTAATGAGTTATCAGGTGGTGAGCAGCAGAGAATCGCAATTGCAAGAGCGCTGGTTAACAAGCCGGCTATATTGTTGTGCGACGAGCCAACAGGTAACCTTGATCCTGCCAATTCTAATGAAATCATGAAGATTCTTAATCAGGTTAATAAGCAGGGAACAACAGTACTTGTAGTTACCCATAATATGGAGATAGTTCAGCAGATGAAGAAGAGAACTATTACTATGAGTGAAGGAAAGATTATCAGCGATCAGGAAAAGGGTGGTTATTTCTATGAAGATTAGGTCATTAGCATATCATATTAAAGATGGATTTAAGAATATCCATCGTAATAAGATGTTCTCACTGGCATCAATAGCAACAATTACAGCATGTATATTCCTTTTTGGAGTATTCTATTCTATAGTGGTTAATTTTCAGTATATGATTAAGAAGGCTGAGACAGAGGTCTGTGTAACAGTTTTCTTTGACGAAAATCTCAGTGAGACGGATATTAAGAAGCTTGGAGATGAAATCAGCAAAAGAGAAGAAGTATCAAGAGTTCAGTATGTATCAGCTGATGATGCATGGGAAAGCTTCAAGGGTGAGTATTTCGCCGCATATCCTGAACTTGCAGAAGGCTTCAAGGATGATAATCCTTTAGCTAATTCTTCTTCTTATGAAGTATATCTTAAGGATGCAAGTAATCAGGGTACACTGGTTAAGTACCTTGAGAATAAGGATGGAATAAGACAGGTTAACCGTTCAGAGGTTACAGCAAGCGGACTTGCCAGTGCAGCAAGACTTGTAAGTTATGTTGCAGTTGCAGTAATTGTTGTTCTTCTTGCGGTATCTATATTCCTTATTACTAATACAATTGTAATTGGTATTACAGTACGAAAAGATGAGATATCAATCATGAAATATATAGGAGCTACGGATGCATTTGTTAATGCGCCATTCTTCGTAGAAGGTATCGTTATAGGACTTATAGGTGCTATTATTCCGGTAGCAATATTGAGGTATATTTATGGTGGAGTTGTTAATTTTGTTCTTGGAAAATTCTCTGTTTTACAGAATATATTAGCATTTATGCCAGCATCAGAAGTATTTGAGGTACTTATTCCGGTAGCAGTTATTCTTGGAATTGGTATTGGTCTTATAGGAAGTTTCTTCGCTGTAAGAAAGCATGCCGATGTATAGTTTCGGATAGTTTTTGGGGGCTTTTGCAAACGGATGCAGAAGTCCCTGTTTGTTTTTAGAAAACATTTTAATTATGGTAAAGGAGTGGCTGTATGGAGAAAGCACTGTTTTGTAACAATTTAATAAAGAAAATAACAGCGGCACTCATGATTGTAATGCTGCTTATACCGTATTGTTTTGCACAGGTTACATTTGGAGATAATAAATCGGATCTGAAGAATGCCCAGAACCAGCAGAATGATATACAGAATAAAAAGAAAGAAACAGAAGACAAGATTGCTCAGCTTAAGGCACAGAGTTCAGACCTTACATCTCTTATTCAGGGACTGGATGCCCAGATGGGAGAATTGTCAGCGTCATTAGATGATATTAATACCCAGATTGCAACATTAGAGGCTGAGATTGAGGAGACACAGGCACAGCTTGAGCAGGCTGAGGCTGATAAGGAAAGCCAGTATGAGGCTATGAAGCTTCGAATCCAGTTTATGTATGAGCATAATGATTATACATATGTTGAAGTGCTTTTATCATCACAGAGTATGGCGGATATGCTTAATAAATTTGAGTATATTAATAAGATATCAGAGTATGACAGACAGATGCTTGAGGAATATCAGTCAACGATTAATCTTATATCATCTTCTAAAGTAAAGCTTGAAGAAGATAAAGAGACTCTGACTGCCAGTCAGGAGGCACTTCAGGCACAGGTTGATGCACTTGAGGTTGTCCAGAATGAGAAGACTGCCCAGCTTAATGCTTTGAGTAAGAATACGGCTGATCAGGTGGCTTATAAGAAACAGCTCGAAGCTGACGAGAAGAAGCTCGATGCAGAGATTGCTTCTATAACAGCCAAGATTAAGGCAGAGGAAGCAAACGGAGTTACTCCGTCTAACAGATATGATGGCGGAACTTTCAAATGGCCAACAACAAGTACAAGAATAACTTCTCCATACGGAGATACATCTGACAGAACTTCACCGCATAAAGGTGTGGATATTGGAGCGGTCAGGGCAGGAGTTTCAGGTGATCCTGTATATGCAGCTTATGACGGTAAAGTTGTTATTGCACACAGACAGAGTGAGTATTACTCAACAGCGGGTAATTATGTGATGATTTATCATGGTAATGGACTGTATACGAGATACCTGCATCTTGATAGTTTAAATGTATCAGTAGGAGCCCAGGTGACGAAAGGACAGAAGCTTGGTGTTATGGGTAATACGGGTAATTCATTTGGCGCGCATCTGCATTTTGATGTAATGCTCAATGGTTCATATGTTAATCCTATGCCATATTTTAATAAATAATTCAACTTAACAGGAGGACTCAATGGAATATGATAATAACAGACCTTTTTCTTCGGAAGGGGCCGCACAGGAACGAAAGAGAAAACATGCTTTAGGCAAAGGCGTTATTATTGGTGTTGTGGCAACACTGCTGGTTATGATATTGGCGTTGTCATGCGTATTCATGGGACTTATAAGAAGTGGTAATCTTCATATTGGAATTGACGGACGTATATATGTCCAGGATGTTGGAACAAGTGATAATGAAGGAATCGGAACTAAGGTTGAAGGTAAGCTGAATGCTCTTGATTCGCTGCTTGGAGATGGATTCTACTTTGATGATGTAGATGATGAAAAGGCTGCAGACAACATTTTTAAGGCATATCTTGCTGCATATGGTGATAAATATACGGTTTATTATACGCCTGAAGAATATAAGTCGATGATGGAGTCAACATCAGGTTCTTTCTATGGAATTGGTGCGGTATGCCAGAAGGCTGATGATGGTTCAATACTTATATCTGAGGCATATGAGGATGCACCGGCATATAAGGCTGGTATCAGAAATGGAGATAAGGTAACAGAGGTTAATGGTGAGGATATTACAGGAATGGACCTTTCTGTAGCAGTTGCCCTTATTAAGGGCGAGAAGGGTACAGATGTTAACCTTACTGTTATGAGAAATGGCGAGAAGCTGAGTTTCACAGTTACAAGAGACAAGATTGATATTAAGACTGTTTCATCAGAGGTGCTTGAGAATAATATAGGTTATATTTATATTTCACAGTTTGATGATGTTACAACAGAGCAGTTTAAATCGGCTGTTGATGACCTTCAGAAGCAGGGAATTACAGGACTTGTAATTGATATAAGAAATAATCCTGGCGGAGTTCTTAAGACTGTGGCTGATATGCTAGATTATATTCTTCCGAATGGACTTATCGTGTATACAGAGACTAAGTCTGGTAAGAGACAGGAATATTCAGGTTCTGATAATCATGAGCTTAATATTCCGATGGCAGTTTTGGTAAATGGCAATAGTGCAAGTGCATCTGAGATATTTGCCGGTGCAATGCAGGATTATGATAAGGCACAGATAATCGGAACACAGACATTTGGTAAAGGCATTGTGCAGACAATCCGTCCGCTTACTGATGGAAGTGCAGTTAAGTATACAATTGCCAAATATTTCACTCCTAAGGGACAGGATATTCACGGCAAGGGAGTGACACCTGACAGTATTGTGGAGCTTCCGGATGATGCGACTGAAGATGTGCAGTTGAAGGCAGCAGTAGAGTATCTCAATGGAAAAATGAGTGTCAGCGCAGCAGAATAACGAATATAGAGGTATGGAATAAAGTACAGGGCAAATCGAATGTTTGTTCTGTACTTTTTGGCTGTTATATTGTATAATGAGGGAAATGCATTTTCTTTCAGAAAACAAGGAGGGCAAAATCCCTCTCCTCACCAAGGGGTTCGGATTTTGCTTCGCAAAATAGGGAGGGCTTTATGGACAGATTTGTATTACATTCGGATTTTAAGCCTATGGGCGACCAGCCGCAGGCTATTGAAGCACTTACAAAGGGCTTTGAGGAAGGCAATCAGTTTGAGACTCTAGTTGGTGTAACTGGTTCTGGTAAAACATTTACAATGGCGAACATTATACAGAATGTTCAGAAACCTACACTTATTATAAGCCATAATAAGACACTGGCAGCGCAGTTGTATGGGGAGATGAAGGAGTTCTTTCCAGAGAATGCGGTTGAGTACTTTGTCTCCTATTATGATTATTACCAGCCTGAGGCCTATGTACCTCAGAGTGACACTTATATTGCGAAGGATTCATCTATTAATGATGAAATTGATAAATTAAGACATTCGGCAACAGCGGCACTTTCTGAAAGAAATGATGTTATTATCGTTGCTTCGGTTTCATGTATATATGGATTAGGTGCGCCGGTTGATTATAAGAACATGGTTATTTCGCTTCGTCCGGGAATGGAGAAGGACAGGGATGATTGCATAAGAAAGCTTATTGATATTCAGTATGTAAGGAACGACCAGGATTTTAAGCGAGGAACCTTCAGGGTAAGAGGCGATGTTGTTGAAGTGTATCCTTCATCATCATCAGGTGATGCCATAAGAGTTGAATTCTTTGGTGATGAAGTGGATAGAATAAGTGAGATAGATTCCCTAACAGGCGAAGTTAAAGGCGTTCTTGAACATATTGCGATATTCCCTAACTCACATTATGTTGTTGAGAAGGAGAAGATGGACGCTGCGATTGAGAATATTAAGGCAGAGCTTGCCGAGAGAGTGAAGTATTTCAAGAGTGAGGATAAGCTTCTAGAGGCACAGAGAATTGAAGAGAGAACGAATTTTGATATAGAGATGATGCAGGAGACAGGCTTTTGTTCAGGAATAGAGAATTATTCAAGACATCTGGCAGGACTTCCGGCAGGGTGTCCTCCGTATACGCTGATGGATTATTTTCCAGATGATTTTCTTATTATTGTGGATGAGTCGCATATCACTATTCCGCAGATTCGAGGCATGTATGCCGGTGACCAGTCAAGAAAGACTACGCTTGTAGATTATGGCTTCAGACTGCCATCTGCGAAGGACAACAGACCGCTTAATTTCAGCGAGTTTGAGAGCAAGATTTCACAGATGCTTTTCGTATCAGCAACACCAAGCACATACGAGGCAGAGCATGAGCTTATGAGAACAGAGCAGGTTATCAGACCTACCGGACTTCTTGACCCGGAGATAACTGTTAAGCCGATTGAGGGACAGATTGATGACCTTATATCTGAGATTAACAAGGAAACTGCCAAGAAGAACAAGGTGCTTGTTACTACACTTACCAAGAGAATGGCGGAGGACCTTACTGATTATCTTAAAGAGGCAGGAATCAGGGTTAAGTATCTTCATGCAGATATTGATACGCTTGAGCGTCAGAAGATTATAAGAGATATGCGTCTTGATGGATTTGATGTTCTTGTTGGAATCAACCTGTTGCGAGAAGGTCTGGATATTCCTGAAATCAGCCTTGTTGCAATACTTGATGCTGATAAGGAAGGCTTCTTAAGAACAGAGACATCGCTTATACAGACGATTGGTCGAGCTGCAAGAAATGCAGAGGGACATGTTATCATGTATGCAGACAAGATTACTGAATCTATGGAAAAGGCTATTTCAGAGACAGAACGAAGAAGAAAGATTCAGCAGGAGTATAATGATGAGCATGGAATTACTCCACAGACAATCAAGAAGGCAGTAAGAGATCTGATAAGTATAAGCAAGGCAGCGGAACCGGGTGATGCTTCCGGAAAGCTTAAGGTTGATTATGAATCTATGAGCATCAAAGAGCTTGAGAAGGTTAAGACGCAGGTTGAGAAGAACATGCGTAAGGCAGCAGCAGAGCTTAACTTTGAGGAGGCTGCACAGCTTCGTGACAAGATGATTGAGATTAATAAATATATTTATGAAGGAAAGAAACATGGCTGATAGTAAGTTAAAGAAAGAGATAGAAAGAGGCAGTTACAAGAACTGCATAAGGATAAAGGGTGCAAGAGAGCATAATCTTAAAGGAATAGATGTTGATATTCCAAGAGATAAGCTTGTTGTGCTTACAGGACTTTCAGGTTCGGGAAAGTCGAGTCTTGCATTTGATACAATATATGCAGAAGGTCAGAGAAGATATATGGAATCACTGTCCTCATATGCAAGACAGTTCCTGGGGCAGATGGAAAAGCCTGATGTTGACAGTATTGAAGGACTTTCACCGGCTATTTCTATAGACCAGAAGTCAACTAACAGGAATCCACGTTCTACAGTAGGAACTGTTACAGAGATATATGATTATTTCCGACTTCTCTATGCAAGAATTGGTATTGTGCATTGTCCACAATGTGGACGCGAAATCAACAAACAGACAGTTGACCAGATGGTTGATGTTATTATGGCACTTCCTGAAAGAACTAAGATTCAGATTCTTGCACCTGTTGTCCGTGGACGAAAGGGTGAGCATGTAAAGCTATTTGAACAGGCAAAGAAGAGCGGATTTGTGCGTGTTATTGCTGATGGAAGTATGTATGAGCTTACAGACGAGATTAAGCTTGATAAGAATAAGAAACATAATATTGAGATTGTTGTAGACAGACTTTCTGTAAGAGACGGAATCCAGAAACGACTTACAGATTCTATTGAGACAGCTCTTAAGCTTGCCGAAGGTCTTATGACAGTAGATGTTATTGATGGTGAGACACTTAATTTCAGCCAGAGCTTTTCCTGCCCAGACTGTGGTATAAGTATTGATGAGGTTGAGCCAAGAAGCTTTTCGTTCAACAATCCATTTGGCGCATGCCCGGACTGTTTCGGACTTGGTTATACAATGAAGTTTGATGCAGAGCTGCTTATACCGGATGAGAGTCTCAGCATTGATGAAGGTGCTATTGTCGGAATGGGATGGCAGTCATCTAAGGATGAGGGCAGCTTTAGCAGGGCGATTCTTGATGCACTTGCAGAGGAATATGGATTTTCATTAAAGACACCATTCAAAGATTATCCTGATGATATTAAGGATATTATTATCAATGGTACTAAGGGACATTCTGTAAAGGTTAAATATAAAGGCCAGCGCGGAGAGGGTGTATATGATGTCGCATTTGAAGGTCTTATTAAGAATATGGAGAGAAGATACAGAGAGACATATTCTGATAATACTAAGCAGCAGTATGAGGAATTTATGAGAATAAGACCTTGTTCTGCCTGTCACGGACAGAGACTTAAGCCGTCTTCACTTGCTGTTACTATTGCAGATAAGAACATATATGAGATTACTAACATGTCTATTATAAAGCTTCAGGAATTCCTTGAGAATATGAAGCTTTCAGAGAGACAGCTGTTTATTGGTGCAGAGATTCTTAAGGAAATCAAGGCGAGAATTAAGTTCCTTGTAGATGTAGGGCTTGATTATCTGGCACTTTCGCGTGCCACAGGAACTCTGTCAGGCGGTGAAGCGCAGAGAATCAGGCTTGCTACACAGATTGGTTCAGGTCTTGTAGGAGTTGCTTATATTCTTGATGAGCCAAGTATCGGACTTCACCAGAGGGATAATGACAAGCTGCTAGGAACTCTGACACATTTGCGCGATCTTGGTAACTCAGTTATTGTCGTTGAACATGATGAGGATACTATGTTTGCAGCCGATTATATTGTGGATATCGGACCAGGCGCAGGAAGAAATGGTGGAGAAGTTGTCGCAACAGGAACTGCTGCGGACATTATGGCGTGCAAGGACTCACTTACAGGTGCATATCTGTCGGGAAGAATAAAGATACCTGTACCGGCAGAGCGTAGAAAGCCTGCTGGCTGGATTAAGGTAAGAGGCGCAAGGGAGAATAATATTAAGAATATTGATGTAGATATTCCGCTTGGAGTTGTCACATGCGTAACAGGTGTGTCAGGCTCAGGCAAGAGTTCACTTGTTAATGAGATTCTTTACAAGCACCTTGCAAAGTCGCTTAACAGGGCGAGATGTATTGCGGGCGACCATGATGGAATTGACGGAATAGAGCAGCTTGATAAGGTCATTAATATTGATCAGTCACCAATTGGACGAACACCAAGGTCTAATCCGGCAACCTACACAGGTGTATTTGACATGATAAGAGACCTGTTTGCAACGACTAAGGACGCGAAGGAGCGAGGATATACGAAAGGCAGGTTCAGCTTTAATGTTAAAGGCGGAAGATGTGAGGCATGTTCAGGCGACGGTATTATCAAGATAGAGATGCATTTCCTGCCGGATGTGTATGTTCCTTGTGAAGTCTGCGAGGGTAAGCGTTACAACAGAGAAACTCTTGAAGTAAAATACAAGGATAAGAGCATATATGATGTTCTTGACATGACTATTGAGGATGCAGTTGATTTCTTTGAAAATGTGCCAAGTATAAGAAGAAAGATTGAGACTCTCAACGAGGTTGGCTTGTCTTACGTCAAGCTTGGACAGCCATCAACTGAGCTTTCAGGTGGTGAGGCACAGAGAATCAAGCTTGCAACAGAGCTTTCAAGAAGAAGCACAGGAAAGACTATATATATTCTTGATGAGCCTACAACCGGACTGCATTTTGCCGATGTCCACAAGCTTGTCAATATCCTTCACAGGCTTGCAGAGGGTGGCAACACTGTAGTTGTTATTGAACATAATCTTGATGTTATTAAGACAGCAGATTATATTATAGATATGGGACCAGAGGGGGGCGACCGCGGCGGAACTGTTATTGCCAAGGGAACGCCTGAGGAGATTGTTAAGGTTAAGAAGTCTTATACCGGACAGTATGTTAAGAAGTATCTGGAAGAGAAGTAAGATTAAGAAGTGAATGAACGTATATCTGGGAAGTGTATGCAAGGGATGTCGGTTTGATATTTTGGGGAGTATAATGGAGGCAGTTATGATAAAAGGGATTATCTTTGATATGGACGGAGTTATGATTGATACGGAAAATCAGTCTAATCTTGGCTGGCTGTGGGCAGCTTCCCAGAAAAATGTAGAGATGCCATTATGGCTTATCGACAGTTTTAAAGGTGCACCGGCAAAGCTTAGTCAGAGCTTTTTTGATGATTATTATCATGGAGAGCAGGATTACTGGGAAATGCGGACAATGCGCACAGACCATGTTTACAAAATCAGGGAGACAGAGGAAGTTCCGGTTAAGCCGGGGCTTCATATGCTGCTTGATTATATTAAGGATAATGGACTCAAATGTGCTGTTGCAACTTCAACACAGAAATCAAGTGCTGAAAAGAGTCTTCACAGAATAGGAGCATGGGATTATCTTTCCGGTGTTGTATATGGAGATGAGGTTGAGCATGGAAAGCCTGAGCCGGACATATTCTTAAGGGCAGCAGGCTTTATCGGATGTGAACCATCAGAATGTGTAGTCATTGAGGACAGTATTAATGGCATTAAAGCAGGATATGCAGCAGGCATGAAGGTGATTCATATACCTGATACTATTGAGATTAACGATGACATCCGAAGACTGACTTCAGTTGTGTGCCATTCTTTATCTGATGTGCCTGATATTATAGACACATGGAATGAGGGAAAGGTTGCTGATGTTGAAGGTTATTATGAAAATGCCAAGATAAACCGTGTGTATGTTGACAGAGTGCATGTTAAGAAAGCATTTGCAGAATACACAGCAGCTTATAATGCAGATGACCCTAAGATTAAATTAAAAATTGACCACACTTACAGAGTTGCAGCTTTGTGCGAAAGAATTGCAAAGGCAGCTGGAATGTGTGCCTATGATGTTGAGTTGGCATGGTTATCCGGAATGCTTCATGATGTTGGAAGATTTGAACAGATAAAGCGTTATAACACATTTTCAGATGCGGACTCTGTTGACCATGCAAAATTCGGTGCAGACCTGTTGTTCAAAGATGGTCTTATCAGTACTTTTCTTAATGGAATGGTCAAATGTACAGGCTACAAGCCAGGAGCATTAGAGGATCGATATAGTTCTGATGGAGTATTTCTGTATGACAGATTGAATAAATCGGACATGGAAATGCTTGAACTTGCAATAAGGTGTCACAATATGTACAGAATTCCGCAGGGACTTAATCGCCGTGAGCAGGCATTCTGCAATGTGCTTCGTGACGCTGATAAGGTTGATATATTTAAGGTTAATATTGATACTCCGCTTGAAGAAATATATAACACTACGACTGAAGAACTGATGAAGAGTGATATTACAGATGAAGTGTTAGAAGCGTTTGATGAGGAACACTGTATACTCAAAGCAATAAGACGCACACCGGCTGATACTGTTATTGGTCATGTATCACTTGCTTATGAGCTTGTGTATGATGAGAGCGTGCGGATTACTGTGGAACAGGGCTATCTTGCAAAGCTTATGCATTTTCATTCTGATAATGAGGAGACCAACAGAAAGATGGCGATGGTCAGAGAGAAGATGGATTCTTATGTGAAGAAGAGAATTGGGGAGAAAGATGCATAGATAAGGATTGTCTGGAGGAGAATTAGCAAGATAGGAATTGGGGAGAATTAAGGCTTGTCATAAGTGGCAAGTTTAACTATAATGTATATATAAATACACAAGATTGGAGATTGATCATGGATCAGGAGAAAGTTATTGTCATTGACTTCGGTGGTCAGTACAACCAGCTGGTTGCGCGCCGTGTCCGTGAATGTAATGTATATTGTGAGATCTATTCTTACAAGACAGACTTGGCGCAGATTAAGGCCATGAACCCTAAAGGAATTATCCTTACGGGTGGTCCTAACAGCTGTTATGAAGATGGCGCGCCAACATGTACTAAAGAACTTTTCGAACTTGGTGTACCTGTACTTGGTCTTTGCTATGGCGCACAGCTTATGCAGCATGTGCTTGGTGGCAAGGTTGAGAAGGCACCAGTAAGAGAGTATGGAAAGACAGAAACATTTGTAGATAAGAGCAGCGCTTTATTCTCAGATGTCTCAGAGAAAACTATTGTGTGGATGAGCCATTTTGACTACATCTCACAGATTGCACCAGGATTCAAGATTGTTGCCCACACAGCAGACTGCCCAGTTGCAGCAGCAGAGTGTACAGAGAAGAATCTTTATGCAATCCAGTTCCACCCAGAGGTTCTTCATACTCAGGAAGGAACTAAGATGCTTCACAACTTTGTTCGTGGAGTATGCGGATGTGCCGGAACATGGAAGATGGATGCATTTGTTGAGAATACAATTAAGGAAATCCGCGAGAAGGTTGGCAGTGGCAAGGTTTTACTTGCTCTTTCAGGTGGTGTTGATTCATCTGTTGCAGCCGGACTTCTTTCAAGAGCTATTGGAAAGCAGCTTACATGCGTATTCGTAGACCACGGTCTTCTCCGTAAAGATGAAGGTGATGAAGTTGAGAGTGTATTTGGACCAGAAGGACAGTTCGATCTTAACTTTATAAGAGTTAATGCACAGGAAAGATATTACTCTAAGCTTGCAGGCGTTACTGAGCCAGAAGCTAAGAGAAAGATTATTGGGGAAGAGTTTATCCGTGTATTTGAGGAAGAAGCCAAGAAGATTGGTGCAGTTGACTTCCTTGCACAGGGAACTATATATCCAGACGTTGTAGAGAGCGGACTTGGCGGTGAATCAGCCGTAATCAAGTCTCACCATAATGTAGGAGGACTTCCTGATTTCGTTGACTTCAAGGAAATCATTGAGCCACTACGCAACCTTTTCAAGGATGAGGTTCGTAAGGCTGGTCTTGAGCTTGGAATACCAGAACATCTTGTATTCCGTCAGCCATTCCCAGGTCCGGGACTTGGAATCAGAATTATCGGCGAGGTAACAGCTGATAAGGTTCGTATCGTTCAGGATGCTGACTATATCTACCGTTCAGAGGTTGACAAGGCTGTAGCTGAGTACAAGAAAGCTAACGGTAAGGCTCCAGCATGGATGCCAAACCAGTATTTCGCAGCCCTCACTAACATGCGTTCCGTTGGTGTTATGGGTGACGAAAGAACTTACGATTATGCGGTTGCACTTCGTGCAGTCAACACAATTGATTTCATGACAGCAGAGAGCGCAGAGATTCCATTTGAGGTTCTCCAGACAGTCATGAGCAGAATTATAAATGAGGTGCGTGGGGTCAACAGAGTATTCTATGATCTGACTAGTAAACCACCTGGAACGATTGAGTTTGAATAACGGACTAAAATGCCGAAAGCCTGTATTTATGCGGGCTTCCGGCATTTGTTTTATCAAATGGCTCTAGTTTGGCTCTATTTGTGGGGAGAGTAATGAGCTAGAATATACAGAAGGAGAACGGCGTTATGTCAATCTTGTCAACAAGAGAATGGGCAACATTAATATGGGGATGTATTTTCATGTTATATGTATTATGCCATAGGGAAATAAGAAAAAGTTTGTGGAATGTCATAGTAATATTTTTTGACAAGAAGTTAAGGATATTATGGGAAATAATATTGCTATATGTTCTAACGATTACAATGGTATTCTGTTATTTGCCTATTTGGGAGAATATATATATCAAAGATATTATTATATGGTTTCTTTTTTCTGGATTAATATATTGTATGAATGCGGTTTCGAGTGAAGCTGATGAAACATACATTAAAAAAATCCTTAAAGATAATTTGAAATTTACCATGATTTTAGAATTTTTTATGAGCACATTTACATTTAATATATGGATTGAACTTGCGATTATTCCAGTTATTACAATAATTACTGTTATGAATGTAATTGCAGAAAAAAAAGAAGAATATAAAAGTGTTCATAAATTATTGGATAGTATATTGGCAATCGCTGGATTTTGGATTTTTTATGAGACAATAAAGATTGGGATAAATGAATACAAGCAATTAAATATAATAAATACATTGGTAAGTTTTATGATACCGATTGTTTATTTAATATTGATAATTCCATTAGAATATATATTGGAATTATATTCAAAATATGAAGTGTTATTTCTAAGAATGACTTTTAAAGAAGAAAAAGATAAAAGAATTAGATTGCATCATAGGACAGCTATATTTCGTGAGTGCAATTTTTCAGTTCGCAAGATATTATTATTTCAAAGGGAATATATGATACAAATGTATGCTTTAATGAAGGAAGATGAATTTAATCAATTGATGCAAAAATTTAGAAGCGCGTGTAAGAGAATGACATCGTAAGTTTGGCATAAATAGGGTGAGTGTAATGTGTTTATTATAAAAATATTGACATAAGAAGGAATATAGATTAATCTTATAAAAAAGCTGAAGGAGAACATACACATGAATCAGAACTTATATTCAAGACATTATATGTACATGTATTACGGACGTACACGGCTATAAACATGCAAGGTTAGTGCATTAGGTTATAGCTTGTAGGTCTTTTAGTCTAGTGCATAAAACCAGAATATAAGAGAAGATTTTACATACATTGCATCTTATTAAATTGGAGTTATCGCACTGGACATTGAATGTTTGGTGCGATTTTTTATGTTTACAAGAAAGAGCGGGCAAAGGAAGTGGCAGAATTGGATAGCCAGAAGCAGGAAATATCTTCGGTGGTTGCACAGCTTGGAGAAGAGGTTTCTGTAAAGAAACGGGAATTGCTAAATGTATCTGCCGAAAAGGAATTAGCAGAGGAAGCTGTACAGAAGGCAAAAGGAGAGAAAACTACATCACAATAGGAGAAGGAAATATTGCTTGCAGGTAATCAGGATTTGAGAATGGAAAACTCAAGGCTTGAAATCCGCAAAGACAGACTTCACATGGAAAATCATGATTTGAAGCAGAAACAGTTACAGTTGCAGAAAGATAATGAGGAACTGGAACAGCGGCATGAAGATTTACAATACACGAATAGTGAATTGCAGACTGTGAATGATCGGTTATCCGCTGACAATCATACTCTGGAGTAAAGGAATGATGCGTTGCAATCGGATAATCAGGCATTAAGACAAAAATACAATGATTTGCAACAGAATAATGTTCAACTTGAAAGGCAACAGAATGAGCTTAAAAACAATATAGAGCAGATGGTGCAGTTAGAGCAGTTATTACAGCGTGATGTAAGGAAGAAGCACCAGAATGGCAGTTGCCGGAACCAGGAGCATTTGCAAGTGCTAAGTTATTTCGGGATAAAGTAGTCATGCCATTTATGAATAAGCTTAAGATGTTGATAAAGAATCTGACAATCCAGTGTGTAAGGCTGAAAGAAGAAATTTTACAACTGCGGAAGGAAAAGAAGAGACTGTCAGATGATGTGGAGTTTTACAAGGGCAAGATTAAGGATATGAGTGATATGACAGAGTTGTTGCAGGAAAAGGCTGATGATCTGGAGCGTGTCAAGAGATATGCCGGTGTAGAGCAGATTGATACGATTGTTCGTAAGGTAAAGGAACAGGAGCGTACAGAATAGCAGATAAGGCAATCTGAAAGGTCTTATGGAACAAGATAATGGGAAGGATGGATTGATGATATGAAAGATAATCGAATGGATAATATCGTAGAATGTGCTTATAACATGGATAACGGCTATGTTGAAGTGTGGTTTACAGATGGAAATATGTTGCGGATAAAGTGCGAAGAAGTGGAGGCTGCTCTGAGGACAACAGAGCAGTCACTGACGAAGCTGCATAGGTTGTTGGATAACAAGCCAATAGAGTATGTGGCAATGGCTTTGTCTGGGGAGATGCAGGCATATTGTGATATTGAGGATAATATGGTCAAGGGTATGTTTGGGACGATTGTGCAGGGGTATTTGAAGAAGGGGTATAACCGGGCTACTGCGGAGATGATGGCTAGGGAGTTTTTTTAGGTATGAGAGTTGAATAATCTAATATTGATAGATTCTTTCAAAATGAAGTTTGTTGTAGTAGAATATATTATTAAGTAAAGATACGAGTGCTCTTTGTAATTGGAGGTAGATTAGATGGAATGGAATGAATTTTGCGAAAAAGTTTCTAGAATGTTAGGAAATTGCAAAAATAGATTGCAATTTAATTATGATAATAATAAAATCTCATACATTATTGCGACACAGGAGTACATATATACAATAGACAATTATAATGATTTAAGGCAGCAAGCAGAACAATATGATTTTGAGAGATATTCGATATGTGATGGAAATAGTTATGAATCAGTTGTTGATATACCAGATGTTGATTCAAGACGACGTTTTTCCATAGGGCTTGAGGATAAATTGACGGAATTAATTGTAAGTGATGAAGAGGCTGATATTACATATTCGTTTCATGAAATCTCGAGACAATTGATTTGGTATGTTATTAAAGACTTTGATGTAAGAAAAAGAGTCTTTTCTAGTATTCCATCTCAGATTTTTGAACGTAGGTGTGAAACTTTAGCAGAAAAAGACATATTTAGCTTGATAAAAATGATTACACGTTTACCATTGGCGGTATATATAGAAACGAATACAAAAAAGAATAGGGAGCAATTACAAAGGTATGCTAAATCGTATTTATTCAACATTGCATATAATTTTGATTTTGTATTTAAAGCGGTAACAGAAATAGATGATTTATTTCCACAAAGAAATGTTTTGCCAAGAAGAAGAATTCAGAATGTTTCAGAACTTATGGCACCTCAACTTTTGTATAAAGAGCAATTAGTTGAACAATATTATATGGCATTAACTTCTGAGGAACCTTTTGTAAAGTTTGTAGGATTTTATCATATAATGGAACATTTTTATGAAGAAGTGTATAACGAAGATATTTTCAAAAGTGTGCAGCATATTATACAGCACCCCGGTTTTTCGGCAAAAAGGACGAAAGATATCGTTAAGATTGTGGATTTAATAAAAAAGAAAAACAGACAAAATAAGGAAGAGTTTCAAGGCTCAGAATTGGAAGCACTAGAATTGACATTGAAAAAATTTGTTAATATAAGTGAGTTGATTAATGACTTGACAGAATTTAGTAATTCTATTGTGGATTATTATAAATCATCAGAGGTTAGTTTTTCAAAAGGAGATACTGTTGATTTAAGAGATGCTTCAAATGAAAAAGTGTTTAAAAAGTTAGCAGCAAGGATATATAAGACTAGAAATGCATTAGTACATAGTAAATCGAATGAAAGTCGTTTAAGTGAAAGAGGTGTATATAATCCTTTTGCAAATAGCCAAGAATTAACAATGGAAATTCCACTAATGAGATATATTTCTGAGGCGATAATAATCAATTCGGCTTCGCCATTGTAATGGAAAGTTTTGGCTCCATTTTGGCTCTAAAAATTTTGGACGAGGTAAACAAAAATGCAAAATAAGATGAATATGAAGAATAAAACACACAAATGTGTACCAAGAAACAGCTAGGTAAATCTTTCAGCCCAAGAGTTTGAATAGTAAACAGAGCTTCATAAATGGCGTAAACAAGCTATTTATGAAGCTTTTTCTTTTATTGTGATACCTATATGATACCTGTTTTTGATAGTACCACAGATATTAATGAGTACTAAACAGAAGAGTCATAAGTATTTTCTATTATCACATTTCTTTTTATTTTCAAAAATTATCCCAATTATATGAAGCAAGCGTAAAATCTTACGAATAATTATGTGCAATTCGTAAGTATACTCGGTTTTTATGAGGCAGAGCCAGAGATATCATATTTGTAAAAGCAAATTTGACATACATACGGGCAATTGTCGGGGAGAGGGAGTGAATGCACTATGGAAAAGTTATACGACACAGCAAATACTGCATAAATATTTAAATTTGGTTTGGAATATATTAGCTTCGATGATATAATAAAAATAAAATGATTTATTTGCTCGTAGAAATTGGAAAGTTACGAAATATTAGGATTTTAAACAAGATAATTTAGTATTGGTTTGAAATTGGTGAAAAATGAGGAAAAAGTAAATGGACAAAATATTGTATCACTATTGTAGTACACAAAAAATGTATGGAATTATGTCTGGAAGACAACTTAGAATGAGCGATATAACTAAGAGCAATGATTACGATGAAGTATATATGTTTTTTCCAGGTATAATATATGCTATGAGGGATGTATATTATAAAAATTCATTTCCTTTTGAGTTTGCGGGTGAAACAGATGAAAGAGGAATGGAGATTCTTTTCAGATTAGCATATGATTATTTTAAAATGGAATTTGACAAGGGTGGGGTTACTAATTTTGTTATATGTTTTTGTGAGGAAGGTGACAAGTTAAGTCAGTGGAGAGGTTATGCGGATAATGGAAGAGGTGTTTCTATTGGATTCTCAGAAAGAGAATTAACACAGTATAGTGGAAAATACAAAGATATCATAACAATGGGAAAAGTAAAGTATAAAACGGTGGAAGAAATAAATGATATTATTATATCTAAAGCAAATAATTTGTTGAATGAGTTGAAGAATTTGCGTAAATGGATTATAGATAATTTGCATTGTGATGATAGTAAGCAGGAAGAATATATGATATTTTTCTTTATTCAAATGCTAAATATGGTTTTTATGGATTCATTACAGTACAAAAATGTATCATTTCAAGAGGAAAATGAATGGAGAATGTTTTTTAAATATCCAATTACGAAAAAAACAGAATTAATATATGGAGAAGAGCGTAATAAAAGCGTGCTATTTGATGAAATGGTAGAAGTGATGAAAAATAAGATTGATTTTAATATTTTGAATGATGACATAGTACCATATTTTCATTTAGAATTATCAGATATATCTGAAAAACCAATAAAAGAAGTTATTAGTGGTCCAAATAACCATATATTATTGAAAGATTTTCAATTACTTTGTGGAAAGTATAAATATAATGATGTTGCATTTAGGTATAGTAAAATATCGTACAGAGGGTGATATTTTATAGATTATTTATCTATAAACAATAGAAATGGATGAAGTGACAGCGAAAAGGAGTAACAATAAATGATAGATATATATACAAATAAGAGCGATTCAAAAAATTGGATATTTCAGAATGATCTGTACTTCAATCTGAATACCGGCAATGAAGAAATGACACAAAGTGAAATTGATTTAATCCAGCAGATAGATGATGCTAAGTTGACACCTGATAAACATATAGAAACAAAATATGGTTTAGGTACAATCCGTAATTTATCGTCAGGCTGTAAGACATTACTTAATATTGTGAAACATCCCGATAAGGTGGTAAATGTTGAGGAATGTGGACCGAATGTTCTTAAAGTAATTTTTACTATGGATAATATTAAGATTTATATGTCGAGGCCAACGCTTTTTGATATTCCGGATGATGTGCAAATCAGATTCAATGATTCTGATATAGTGACCGGAGGGAGAGGTTATAATGCATGGTGGAGTAAGGAATATGAAAGGAGAGAAGCAGATGATTTATAAGAATATTACATTTAAAGTAGCTCCATTTTCATATGATTTGACATTTGATGACAGAATTACTCTTGTTGGTGGAGACAGTGGTACCGGTAAAACAGTACTTTATGAAATGTTGGAAGATATAAGATTGACAGATGAATACAAAGCAATCAAGCTATTTAACTACAAATCAGATGATTTTTTAGAAGCAATAAAACAGTGTAGAAATAGTTTTATTGTGATAGATAATGCAGATTGTCTGATTAATGATAATGTAAGGAGATTCATTAATTTTGAGTTATCAAATCAGTATATGCTCTTCCTGCGAAATTGTGACGGACTTAATGTATCTGATAAGAGCTTTAAGGTGCTGAAGTTTGATAATAACAGGATAACACTAGAAGAGGAGTTGTGATATGAGATATTTATGGACAGAGGATACCGGTGCAGGACTTCACTTCTGGAAATTAGTTAATCAGCTTTTTTTTGACAATGAACTTGTAGTTGAGAGTAAAGGGAGCAATCAGGGTTTACTGGATGCATTAATAGACTTGGAGACTGAAGATGGAGATGAATACTTCGTTGCGTTTGATTATGTGGTTGATAATCAGGACATTCGCAACAAGTATCGTATGTTGAAATCAATAACAGATACGTCGGAAGGAAAGATTGTAATTCTGGATATGATTTGTTTTGAGTACCTGATTCTTGCATTTGATAAGCTGGTAGAATGGACAGGCACCGGAAAGACCGATAAAATAAAAATCCGTGATAAAGTTTTGGCGGCAGTTGAGAATCACAGAATAGATTTATCAAGGATTGATGATAAGAAAACATTACAGTACATAGCTGGATTTAAGAGATATTCTACAGAACGTGTGATTAAGTCATTGGTTGGTGAATTTACACAAAATGAGAAGTGGTCTGTTAAAGGAACTCTTATGGGTGAATGCTGGTATAAAGATTGTTGTGTGTCAGAGCATCCGGATAATCTGAGGTGTGGTAAGCCTGAGGTTGAATGTGGGGATGAGAAGATGAGGATGCTGATACAGTCGGAGAAGGTGCAAGATATTATTGATAAATTGGTACTTTAAAGTAGAATTTAAAAGGAAGTGAAAATTTGAAGATAGCACATGTAAAAATATGTAATTATAGAAATTTGAAAGATATTGATATAGGATTATCAGATACAGTTGCAGTTATAGGGGAAAACAATAGTGGTAAGAGTAATTTTTTAAAAGCGATTACACTTCCTTTTTTGACCGATGATAATACACATACGAGTAAAAGATTGTCATGGACTGACATAAACAATGAAAGTAAAGAGCGTTACTATAAGAAAATTATTGAAATCCAGAAAGAAATTAAGGATGATAAAATTACTGTTGAGCAATTTATAAAATTATTACCGATAGTAAGTGTCGAAGTAAATATTCAGGCAAATGGTCCAGAGGAATATTATGTTAAGGATATGTCATATGCAATTGCAGATGATAAAATTCAATACGGATTAAAATATGAATTTATTCCTAAGAATTGCGAAGATATTTTTAGAGTGGTAAAAGAAGTCGTATCTCAGAATGAAATTAATGAAGAAAATTTGAGAAAAGTTAAAATGAACCTTTTGCCTGTAGAATATTATAATTATTCAATAAAAATTCCTGATGGTAGAAATATTTCGTATGATACATTGAAAACATTCAAGTATGAGGCTCTTGAAGCAGAAAGAGATGATTTTTCAAGAACAAAAAATCAATTAGGATCGAAAGCTTTGGTCGATTTATTGAAAGAAGGACTTTCAGATCAGGATAAATTGATAATAGAAAAAGAGTATAGTCATTTTTTTGAATCATTAAAGGAAATTAGTGATATTAATGACATAATCAATTGGCAAGAAATATCAGAGATGGAGGAAGCAAAGAAATTTTTTTCGCATATAAATATTCTTCCTAACATGCCGCCCATGCAATCTATTTTGAATAGTGTACGATTGGGATATGCAGAAGAAGAATTGTCAATGCAAGGATTGGGGTATCGCAATTTGGTATTGTTATTTGTACTAATTAATTCATTACTTGGAAAGAAAACAGATACTGCTTTGAATGTTTTGACTATAGAGGAACCAGAAGCGCATTTATGTATTAATAATGTTAGACTAATGGTAAGCTTTTTGAAAGCATTTACAAATAAAAATAAAAAAATCCAGTTGTTTTATTCTACGCATAGTACAGAATTTATTAATAAGATGAATTTGAAAAATGTGGTAGTTCTACATAATGGAAAGGCTTATTCATTTGTAGATGAATTGGATGAAGAAGATTTTGCATATTTAGCAAAGAATCCTAATTTGGATCTCTTTAAACTGTTTTTCTCTAACAAGTGTATTTTGTTTGAGGGAATATCGGAAGAATTATTAATTCGTTCGTATCTTGACTCACAAGAAAAATTAAGTGATATTGAAGTACTGTCATTTCATAAAGGCTTTGAAAAAATAATGAATATTTGGAAAAAAATTAATGAAGGTTCATGTAATAAACTAGGTATTATTCGTGATTATGATAATCAACCTAATGCAAAAGAGCAACATAATAAATATAACGATGATAAGGAGATATGTGTTAGGACAACAGAATATTATACTTTAGAACCGGAAATTGTAAATACGGGTAATAACTTTAAGCTGTTGAAGAAAAAATATGGCGATGTTTTTGGATGGAGCAATATGACACTTGAAGAACTTACGGAAGCGTGGAAAAATGCAAAAGCATCAGATATGTTTACAATTTGCAAGGATTTAGCAGTTGGAGAGTTAGAAGGATTTCAAATGCCAAAACACATACAAGAGGTTATAGATTTTCTTTCATAAGAGGTGTTACAAAGTGGAAATAAATATAGCAGGTGCAGGAGCTGGAAAGACAACAAAAATGTCTGATAAAATAATATTTCTTCGTAATCAGATTGATGAGGAAAAGAAAATATATTGTGTTGCATTTACTAATAGTGCTGTGGACTGTATTCGTAAAAAGCTATGTGAACATTATGTGCAGATTCCGGAAAGTATAATTGTTAGTACAATTCATTCGTTTTTATACAAGGAAATAATAAAGCCATATTATCATCTCCTTTATGAAAAAAGATATGAAAAAATTTCTGTTGCGAAATTACCACAAGATGCAAAATATAGAAATGCAAAAATTAAAAGACTTGATGATATGAATGTACTTCACCAAACAGTAATTCCAGAACATGCCAAATGGATATTATGTAAAAAATCAAAGGACACAAAAAGCATAAAAGAAGGTAGGATGATAATTAAAAATGCATTCTCTAAGTATTGCGGTGCAATTTGCGTGGATGAGGTACAGGATATAGATAAACATATGCAAGAAATTATTGAGGAATTGAGTAGAATGGGAATTCCTCTGACACTTATGGGAGATCCAAAGCAAGATTTAAAAGGATTTAATTGTTTAAGAAATCTTATGGAAACATATGAACAAAATGTTAGGTATATATCTGAATGCTATAGATGTCCGCAACTGCATTTACAACTGTCAAATCATCTTGTAGATGAAAATGAAAAACAGAAATCAGAAAAGGAATATGGTCAATTGTCAGTATATTTTTAAAGCGAAATTGATTGCCATACATTAATTGAAAACAACAAATATGATTTGATGTATATATCCAAAAAACAGGGGATATATGAAACACACGATTATCAAAAAAATAATATGAGAGATAATTTGGCTGAAGAACTTGAACCATTGTTGTTAGAGAATCATCCGAATAAAGACATAATGGCTGTAAAGAAAGCAGCATATTATTATGCTAGAAAAATGCTTGAAAAGTATAGAAATACTGGAAAGAAAAGTGATGCAATGGCATTGTTGGGAAAGTATGAAAAAATAGATTCAAGGAGATATGGTATTATCATAAATGTTTTTGAGGATGAAAGTGCGCTAAAACAAACAGGTAAGATTTATGTAAAGTCAATAGATTACATAAAAGGTATGGAAGGCGAAAAGTGCTTATTTATTCTTACAAATGATTTAGCAGAGTATTTATTTAATGATGATACTGAGACAAATAAGACAAAGAATAAACTTTATGTTGCACTTACTCGTTCGTTGAATGAATTGTCTATATACATATTAAATGAGGTTGAGAATAAATACACAAAATCGAAAATAATGGAATTCTTTGAAGGATATATTTGAAGTAGAAAGGAATGAATTTTCATGAGTAATTTAGGCGGATATCAATTACTTACGACATTTGCAAAGAAAGTAGGAGGACCAAGAAATCTAGTGGCGTTAATAGCTGGTGGGGGAGCGATTATAGGAGGACTTGCTGTTAAGGGTGGAGAAAGATTATGGAATAAGGTAAAAAGTAAGGAAAATAAATCTGATGCTGTTTATACAATCATGCGTGATGCAAAGAGTAATGAAGGTGTATTTCTTAGGCAAGGCGATAAATATAGGGTTTTGGAAACTGATGAAGATGCTGTTCTGATTGAACTATTAAAAAATGAAAATAATCCTTATTTTGTATCGCGATATTTATTAGAAAATATCTCTAACTACAATAAAAATAGTGATAAATAGAAATGGATATTTTGAATTGTTTCTTGATACATTATTGTATTTTTGAAACATAAGAAAATTAATATTTCTATGGCATCGGTTTGGCAACAACCATTCAATAGCTCTAAATAATCTTTGTGCCTTATGTAAAAATAAGCCTTATATTAGAATGGGACTTAAATAAAATGAATTAACTACAATATGAGTTATAAAGAGATTTGATTTGTTGTTTAACTTGTCAATGTCGAGTTAGATGTATAATTAGAATAATTCGATGCCTTTTTCGACACATAAAAAGCGACGAAAAAAGCGACGAATTATTTTATCAATCAAAAGATAGTTAAAAATTATGTCAGGTTAGTTCAAAACCATAATGAAGCATAAACTTAATTAAATTCATTCATGGCATCTACATAATCCTGTAATCCATTAGGTTTGCAAGCCAATTCAGCATACAGCAGAGGATTCTCTTGTGCCAGTCTATATAGGTACACAATATCATCCGATATATCGAGCAAGACAGCTGAATTGCATTTTTCACAACTGATAGTAAGAGGCGTGTCGGAATATGTATGATTGATAGCATTAACAATAACGGAATCTGTATCAGGTTCATACATGCCAAACAGGTAACGAGGATTATTTTGTTTCATGGTGTTCTCCTTCCCACAGATACTTAGCACCATCAAGCAGATCAATGATGGCTGTAAGCATATTGTTATAGTCGGTCTGCAGTTTCTTGATTTCATCGCTTGTAGGAAGATTGCTTAAAGTTTGGTGCTCACAGCATTCAATAAATGCTTTCTGCATTTTAAGTAATTGTAGATACAGAGCATTAACAGTCTGCACAAGAGGATATATAGTTTCTTTCTTGCCGACAACGCAGATGCGGTTATAGATGCAGGAACGGACAAAGTAATCTTTCTTCATCATGCCGCTGGCAAGGATACGGGCATCGATTTGTTTGCGTTCAGCATCGCTGATTCTAAAACTAATAGTTGGATGTTTGTGTTGATTGCTCATAGAAAAGCTCCTTTCATAGTGGGGGTGGCAGCAGGCACAGTTAAGCACCCGCAAGCCACATTTGATTATTCGTTTTTAGTAGTAAAAGTAGATTATATCTGCCAAGAATTTCATAGAAGCAATAGTGAATCATTGCAACTAATTTGCTACTAAAGTTTTTGAAAACGATATGAAAAGAGTAACATTAGATGAAACAGATGCGGTGGAATGCCGCATAAAATCAGCATTTTTGATTTGATGATACTTCCCTTGGGAAGAGTTTGAATAACGAACTAAAATGCCGAAAGCCTGTATTTATGCGAGCTTCCGGCATTTGTTTTATCAAATGGCTCTGGTTTGGCTCTATTTGTGGGGAGAGTAATGAAGTTATCAGTTTTGAAAAGGTAAATAAAAAAGGAAGAAGGTACAAGCTATGTTGCCAACAAGAGAAGAAGCACTGAAGTTAATTCGTGATGGGTTATTATTTAATCCGG
>OCHA01000123.1_pt1 | contig 109823 bp, 102 predicted proteins | sample 1538591 | NCBI WGS metagenome assembly OCHA01 (sample SAMN04571710, study PRJEB22368) | human gut metagenome | biome: human gut; material: stool | host: Homo sapiens | place: Luxembourg | collected 2012-09-06 | reverse complement strand
GCACAGCAGGGGAGCAATCAGCCCTGCGGGCTGTTGCTCAGTGCGCGGGAGACCCCCACCACCGGCATAGCAAGCAGCTCGAAATCGAAAGGTTTTGGGCTGCTTTTCTTTTTCTGCTCAGTTTCTTATACTTTGGTGTTTTCTGGGAAGATGCGGAATCATTTTCAGTTGTTGACCCGCTGACAGCCTGACACATTGCCTACAAGCACCGATTTCTTTGCGGAAACCGGTGCTTTTTGCAGTTGCACTTTTTCCGGGAGATTATTATACTTATAAAAAAGGCCGGGATGCTGCAAGGACAGGAGGGGAAGCGTATGGCACGGAACAAAACCGCACAGGGCGGTATATCCCTGCGCCGCAAGGTCACGGCATGGCTTGCCGCGATTTTGCTGGTCACCATGCTTTCTACTGGCATTGCTACCATGGCAGGTCAGTGGACGGTACGCTCCTTTGATATGCTGCTGGCCGACAACGCCGTCTGCTACACGGTGCAGAACGCCCTCAAGGACGAAACACAGGCCTTTGCTCGCTATGTGCGCCAGCCTACTTCTGAAACCGAACAGGCCTATACCGCCGCCTGCACCGCTTCCGAGCAGAGCCTTGCAGCCCTGCCCTTCGATTATGCCCGCATCGGCGAGGAGCGCTATGCCCGCACATGGAATCTTTTGCAAGGGTATGCGGGCTATCGGCAGGAGCGGGATGCCTTTTTGCAGCTTTCCCCCTCGGCAGATACCTATATTGAACAGATGTACCATGTGATGGCACTGCAGGACTACCTTGCCGAGTATGCGCTGCGGCTGACGCAGGCCACGCTGGAACAGGAAAACGCCCTTTACAGCAGCACGGCGGCTCACATCCGGCATCTGCCGTGGCTGTACCTGGGGCTGTTCCTGACGGCAGCCGCGCTGATGCTGCTGCTCATTCGGGTGCTGAGCCGCGCTGTTGTGCGTCCGCTGCTGCGGCTGGCGCAGGCTTCCCGCAGCATTGCCGAGGGCGATTTTTCCAGACCGGACCTACCGGTGAAAAGCAGCGACGAAGTGGGGCGGCTGACGGGAACCTTCAACCAGATGAAGCACGCCATGGCGCAGCAGCTGACCACCCAGCAGGCTTTGCACCGGGAAGAGGTGCGGAACCTTGCACTGGAAAAGGATCTGGAGCACACCCGGCTGGAGGTGCTTAAAAGTCAGGTGAATCCGCATTTTCTGTTCAACACCCTGAACATGATCTCCTGCATGGCGCGGCTGGAGGATGCTTCCACCACCGACCAGATGATCGTGCATCTGGGCAGTTTGTTCCGGCACAACCTGCGCACCAAGCGTCAGCAGATCACGCTGGAGGAGGAACTGGACGGGCTGGAGGACTACATTTATTTGCAGCAGATGCGGTTCGACGGACGCATTACCGTTGAAAAAAGCATCCGGGTGCAGCCTGCGGCGGTTTTGGTGCCGTCCTTTATGCTGCAGCCAGTGGTGGAAAACGCTTACTCGCATGGGCTCAAGTCCCGCGAGGAAGGCGGACGCATCCTGCTGCGGGCATGGATGCAGGGCAAGGTGCTGGTGCTCACGGTCGCGGACAACGGCAAGGGGATGAACCCAGAGGAACTGGACGCCGTGCAGGCAAAAATTGTCCAGAGCGAACAGACCGGCCGCAGCATTGGCCTTGGCAATATTTCCCGCCGCATCGGGATGCTGTATCCGGGCGGTAAAATGCAGGTGTACAGCCGCGCAGGTCATGGCACGGTGGTGCGGTTTGAACTACCGCAAACGCAGCAGTCGGAAGAAAAGGAGGAGACGCTCTCGTGAAGTGCAAATTGCTGGTGGCAGAGGATGAATTGATCGAGCGCAAGGTGCTGTGCCGGACCTTGCAGAAGTATCTGGGAGATCTGATAAGCCTGTATGAAGCCAAAAACGGCAGAGAGGCTCTGGAATTTTTTGCCCGCGAAGCGCCGCAGGTGGCTGTGCTGGACATTGAAATGCCGGGTCTCACCGGGCTGGAGGTGGCGCGCAAGATCCGTGAAACAGACAAAAATTGCGCCATCCTGTTCCTGACCGGCTTTGATAAGTTCGACTACGCACGGCAGGCGATCTCTGTACGGGCGATGGACTATCTGCTCAAGCCTTACAACGAGCAGGAACTGGTATTCGCGGTGGAGGATGCCATCCGGCAGGTGTCGGTGCCGCTGCCTGCCCACCCGGCACAGCCCCCTGCGCCTGCAGAACCCCTCCGCCGGGAAGAGGACGAGGATATGCGCACCGCCATCATCCGTGCCGAGATCAGCCGCTTCATCGACGCTCATTATAGGGAGGATATCTCCATGCAGGATGCCGCCGCTGCGCTGCGCTACTCGGACGCCTACTTCTGCAAGCTGTTCAAGCAGTGCTTTAAGGTAAACTTTTCGGCCTACCTGAACGAATACCGGGTGAACAAGGCGCGCCAGCTGATTTTGGACCCGCGCCTGAGCCTGAAGGATATCGGCGCTGCTGTGGGTTACAGCGACGCCAACTATTTTACAAGGGTGTTCAAGCGCCTGACCGGCCAGACCCCTTCGGAATACCGCGTAGCCGCAGCGAAAAAAGCGGCACAAGGATAAATCGGATCCAAAAGAAGCGCTCGTTCTTTCCTGCCTGTGAACAGGAGAGGAACGGGTGCTTTTTTGTTTTTGCCAGTTTTTTTCGTCCAAAAAACACAAAAATTGTACTTGGATACAACAAAGACAAAATCGTACTGCGTTTCACAAAATAATCCGGTTTCGCAAAAATGAACGAGTTGTTAAAATACAATCATAGAAAAAACGTGAAAAGAGAGGATGCCATTCATGAAGAGAAGAACGTTTTTGTCGCTGATGGGCGCAGCGGCACTGACCAGCAGCATGATGCTTACCGGCTGCGGTGCCGGCTCCGGTGACGACCGCAAGATCGTGCGCATCGGCCATGTGCAGTCCCAGACCCACCCGGATCATCTGGGACTGGAAGCCTTTGCCAACTACATCAACGAGAAGCTGGGCGATAAGTACCGTGTGGAGGTGTACCCCAGCGAGCTGCTGGGCTCCCAGACCGAAATGGTGCAGCTGACCCAGACCGGTGCCATCGACTTTGTGGTGGCGTCCACTGCCATCATGGAGACCTTCAGCGCCAAATACCAGATCTTCAACCTGCCTTACCTGTTCTCCAGCGTAGAAGCCTACCACGAGGCGATGGACGACCCCGAGGTGACGGACCCCATTTTCAAGACCACTTCCAAGGCCGGTCTGGAAACGGTGGCATGGCTGGATGCCGGCACCCGCAACTTCTACACCATCAAGACCCCCATCAACCAGCCCTCCGACCTGAAGGGTCTGAAGATCCGCGTACAGCAGTCGCCCACCAACGTGGAAATGATGCGTCTGCTGGGCGGCACCGCTACGCCCATGGGCTTCGGCGATGTGTACACCGCCTTGCAGGCCGGTATTCTGGACGGTGCCGAAAACAACGAGCTGGCTCTGACCGATAACGGTCACGGCGATATCTGCAAGTATTACTCCTACGATATGCACCAGATGGTGCCGGACCTGCTGGTGGCAAACTACGCTTTCCTGAACGAACTCAGCGACGAGGAGCGCGCGATCTTTGAAGAGGGTTTCCAGATCGTGAAGCGCACCGAGCAGGATGCTTGGGAGGATGCTGTGGCTGAGGCGAAAGATAAGGCCGAGAACGAGCAGCACGTCAACTTTATTTACCCGGACACTGCACCGTTTCAGGAGGCTATGGCCCCCCTGCACGATTCCGTGCTGGCAGCAAACCCGGAACTGCAGCCCATTTATGACCTGATCCAGCAGCACAACGCTGCCCACACTGCGGACTGAGGAGGAGCATCATGGAAAAACTGAGAAATACCCTGAACAAGGTGCTCAACCTGCTGGCAGGTCTGAGCATGACGGTCATGGTGGTGCTGACCACCTATCAGGTCATCGTGCGTTATATCTTCAACTCTCCCTCCACATGGTCGGAGGAACTGGTGGGTTATCTGTTCGGCTGGAGCACCATGCTGGGTGCCACCATCGTCTCCGGCGAGCGCGGCCACATGAACATCCCCGTGCTGGTGGATCGGTTCAACCCCACCATGCGCAAGGCGTTCCACATCTTTGCTGAGGTCATCGCCTTCATCTTCTCTGCGACCATTCTGGTGTTCGGCGGTTTTCAGGTGTCCCAGCTGGCTATGGGACAGCAGACCTCCTCGCTGGGCGTTGCCGTGGGCGTGTTCTACTGGGTCATGCCCATCTGCGGCGTGATCATTCTGGTGTATTCCGTGCTGAACATTATCGGCATCGCCAACGGCTCCATCTGTCTGGATACCCCGGAGGATGCAGACTTTGCAAAGGTGGAAGCCGAAATGGCTGCCGATGCTGACAAGGAAAATAAGGAGGACTAAGCTGTGGCAATTCAAGCGTTACTCGTAATTCTGGCAGTGCTGCTGGTGCTGCTGTTCCTCGGCGTGCCCATCTCGTACGCCATTGCAGTCTCTTCCCTGACTGCCATCCTTTCTTCCATTGACCTGAATGTGGCCGTGCTGACCGCTGCCCAGCGCACCTTTGTGGGCATGAGCAAGTTCAGCCTGACCGCCATCCCGTTCTTTATTCTGGCCGGCAACATCATGAATCAGGGCGGCATCGCCAAGCGTCTGGTGGATTTCGTCATGGCCATTCTGGGCAAGATGCCCGGCGCACTGCTGGTGACCAACATCGGCACCAACGCTCTGTTCGGCGCCATCTCCGGCTCTGCTTCCGCTGCGGCGGCTGCTGTTGGCTCCATGATCCGCGATGGTGCCGAGGAGCAGGGCTACGACCCCGCCGTGACCGCTGCCACCAATGCCGCTTCCTCCTGCTCCGGTTTGCTGATCCCGCCGTCCAACGCCCTGATTACCTACTCGCTGGCATCCGGCGGCACCTCTGTGGCTGCGCTGTTCATGGCCGGTTACATTCCTGGCATCATCTGGGCGCTGTGCTGCTGCGTGGTGGGCGTACTGCTGGCGGTCAAGCTGGGCTATAAAGGCACCCCCGGCAAGTTTGACTGGAAAAATCTCGGCATCTGCACCCTGCGCGCCCTGCCTTCCCTGTCCCTGATCATCGTGGTCATCGGCGGCATCATCGGCGGTGTGTTCTCTGCCACCGAAGGCTCTGCCATTGCCGTTGCCTATGCGCTGATCCTTGCTTTCTGCTACCGCTCCATCAACCTGAAGAGCCTGTGGAAGATCCTCGTGGACTCTGCCAAGATGTCCGGCATGGTGGTGTTCCTTGTGGGTGTTTCCAACATTCTGGGCTGGGTCATGGCCTTTTTGCAGATCCCAGATGCGGTTGCAGCAGCCCTGTTGAGCCTGACCAGCAATAAGTACATCATCCTGCTCATCATGAACGTGATCCTGCTGGTGTCCGGCACCTTTATGGATGTGACCCCGGCCATCCTCATCTTCACCCCGCTGTTCCTGCCCATCTGCCAGAGCTTTGGCATGAGCACCATCCAGTTCGGTCTGATCCTCGTGTATAACCTGTGCATCGGCAACATCACCCCGCCTGTGGGCAACGCCCTGTTCGTGGGCATCAAGGTGGGCCGCACCTCGCTTTCCAAGGTCATGCCGTACATGCTTATGTACTATGTGGCCATCATCGGCGGCCTGCTGCTGGTCACCTTTATCCCGGCAGTGTCTACCGCACTGCCGCAGGCAATGGGCCTGATGTAATTGAGACATCTCCTTTTTCTTCTCCTAAAAGGCGGTACCTGCTTTGCGGCGGGCACCGCCTTTTCCTGTCTCTTGCACAAAGGCAACCTTGTGCGCTATACTATCTGCAAAGGGAGGGAGACACCATGCGCAGACGGACCTTTTTAGCCGGGCTGGGCTTTGCAGCCTTGCAGCTGGCAGGCTGTGCCGCAAAGCCGCAGACCACACCGGACTATGTGCTGACCTATGCCGACAACCAGCCCGCCGGGTACCCCACTACGCAGGGCGCGCAGTATTTTGCGGACCTTGTGCAGCAGCAGACCGGGGGCAAGGTGGTCATTCAGGTCAAGGCGAACGGCGAGTACGGCTCGGAACAGCAGGTGTGGGAACAGCTTGCCATTGGCGGCGTAGATTTTGCCCGTGTGTCGCTCTCGGTGGTCACGGACGATCTGCCCCGGCTCAACGTGCTGCTGCTGCCGTATCTCTACCGGGATGCCGACCACATGTGGCGCGTGCTGGACGGCAGCATCGGGGCTGAGTTTTTGCAGGACTTTACCGCGCAGGGGCGGGTAGGCCTGAGCTGGTACGACGCGGGTGCCCGCTCGTTTTATGCCCGTCAGCCGGTGCGCAGCCTGAACGATTTACAGGGCAAGACCATCCGCGTGCAGGATTCGCAGATCGTGATCGACATGATCCGCCTGCTGGGTGCAGTGCCGGAGACCACGGCGTACAGCGACGTCTACTCGGCGCTTGAGACCGGGCAGATCGATGCCGCCGAAAACAACTGGCCGGCCTACTATTCCATGGAGCACTACAAGGTGGCACGGTACTACATGGCCGATGAGCACAGCCGCGTACCGGAGGTGCAGCTGGCTTCCGGCCGCACATGGGATGCACTGCCGGAGGAATACCGGCAGATCCTGCAGGCATGCGCCCGGGCATCGGCGCAGTATGAGCGCCAGCTCTGGGCACAGGAGGAAACAGCTGCCCGAAAAGCAGCCCTTGCAGGCGGCTGCATCGAACTGCCGCTGCCCGAAGAAGAAATGCAGAACTTCCGGCAGCTGGTGCAGCCGCTGTACCGGAAATACTGTGCCGACTATCTGCCGCTGGTGGAAGAGATACAGGCAGAGTGATAACAGAAAAGGGACGAGTCAAATAAAAAGGCTCACAGCTTTGAGGTTATACTGCGGAGCACTTTTCCTTCACGTCCCCACTCCGTGGAACAGCAAACAAGCCAGACCCGCCGGTCTGGCTTGTTTGCAATATCAAAATAAATGTTTCCGCTGAATATACCCAAGGTGCAGCGGAGGACCTTCTGAATCAAAAACTCTCCCTTAGCTCACATATCCATCGGTCACGCTGATGATGTTGGCATTGCCTTCCAGACTTTCATACACGTTCACGACGGCATAGTGCATCTCAGCACCCGGATAAACCGTGGTTGCTTCGCACAGGATGCGGTAGTTCGTGCCTGCCACGGTCTGGGTGCTCAACAGAGCCACCGGCACATAGTCCACGCCCACAAAGCCCTCGGTGGCCTTGTTGAACGCAGCCGTGGCTTCCTCCGTCATGGCGGGGGACTCCGCTTCCTGCCAGGTGCCCACAGCGCCTTCCTCATAGTCCAGATTTGTCAGGCACAGCGGGTCGCCAATGTCCAGAATTTCTGCCTTGCCCAGCCAGCCGCGCTGCAGCGTGACCACAACATACTCTTCCTGTGCGCCCGGTACGACGACAGTCGCCTTGCACAGAATGCGGTACTGGATACCGGAGCCGGTGGTGCGGCTTGCCAGCAGGGCCACGGGCGTGTAGGAAACGCCCTCCAGACCTTCAAAGGCCTTGTCGAACACTTTGCGGACTTTCTCGGTCAGTGCCGGGTCGGAAGCACGCTTCCAGCTGCCGGAAATGCAGTTTTCCTCAGCCACAGCAGAAACTGGTTCCACCGTCTCTGCCGAAAGTGCGTATGCCTGTACCGCGCCGCCTGCCAGCAGGGAAAGAGCCATCACAGCCGTCATACAAACAGAAACCGTCTTTTTCATAATAATATATCCCCTCTTCTTATTGTGTGTCGCTGCCGGGGTGTGCACCCGGTTTTGTCGCTTCATTCTGGATACAAATGAGCCGCCCTCGGAATTGCACGGGTTTGAAATATTTTCCAAAAAAAGAAAAAAGCCTGTGTGCACAGTCCTGAATGACAGGCTCTGCATCCCTCCTGAACATCCCTCCAATTTCCATTTGGGCGATCCAAATCGAAAAAACAGAGTAGAGGGAAAACGCATCGAAAAATCGTAGATTTATCAAAAATTCATTCGATGTACTGTTGCTTTTTCGCTTTAAAGTCGGGCACCAGATGACACCAAATGGAAAACCCTCCCCAAAACTCAAAATCCCTTGTGCTAATAACACGTGTGGGTTCGACCCCCACCACCGGCATAAAAAGGAAGCCCTCCAGCTTGTCTGGGGGGCTTTCTTTTTATCTGCGGCGTGTGAGCGGGTCGAACAGCACGACCCTGCACAGCAGGGGAGCAATCAGCCCTGCGGGCTGTTGCTCAGTGCGCGGGAGACCCTCACCACCGGCATAAAAGCCCATCAGGCATTCGCCCAATGCCGTTAAGTTAAGAGGCTAAAGAAAAATAGACTTCATCGAAAAGATGAGGTCTATTTTTTTTTGAAAAAGATCAGAAACAGATTTTACGCACCCTTTGCCGGATATGCCAAGGCCCCCACAGAACACGGGATCTGCGGGGGCCTTGCGGGCAATATTTTTACAGCATTTTGACCGCCAGTGCTTCACTGGTGCGATCCTGTGCGGCGTTGGCATTTTCGGGGTCGTCCATGGTGTAGCGCAGCACCAGCACTTCAGCCACATACAGCAGCGCCACCTTGACCGGGATGTTGCCGGAGTCCAGCGGGCTTTCCTGCGCACCACACAGCAGCACGATATCCGCCAGCTTTGCGCCGGGCGAATCCTCATAATGGGTGAGCAGAATGATCTTTGCGCCCGCCGCCTTGGCCGCGCGCAGCGTTTCCAGCATATCGCGGGTAGCGCCGGAATAGGAAACGAACAGCACCACATCCTCCGGGGTCATCAGGCTGGCCGTAATCAGCTGCATATGGCTGTCGCCTGCCGTGCGGAACTTGGTGGAGATGCAGGCAAAGCGGGCGCAGATATCATTTGCAATATACATGCTGCCGCCCTGACCAAGGCAGTACACCTGCCGGGCCTTGTGCATCAGCTCCGAAGCCTTGTCCACCGCCTCCGGCGAAAGATTGTTTTGGGTGCCGTTGATAGTAGTCATCAGCAGGGCGCTGGCGTGCTCGCACAAAGTTGCCGTGTCGGCATCCGGCTCCGGCACATGCTGGTTGACCAGTGCACCGGTGGCGTTGGCCTGCGCCAGCGCAATGCGCATTTCATGATAGCCCTCAAACCCCAGCGCCCGGCAGAAGCGGAACACCGTTGCCTCTGCCACACAGCACTCCTTTGCCAGCGAGGAGATGGACAGATACTGTGCCTCTGCCGCGTGCTGCACAAGATAGTCCGCCACGGTGCGGCCCGATTTTGTCAGGTCGCCCTGATGCTGCTGCAGCAGCTCCCAAAAATTCGTTGCCATTTTTCTTTTTCCTCTTTTCCGGCGCAGCAGTCCACCGACCCGGATCAGCTGCTGACCGTTTCATTCACCTTTGTAAAAAGTATAAAAGAATCGTCCCCGCTTCGCAAGAGACGCATTGCCCACATTTTGGCTCGCAGTTCTGTGCAGAGCACACAGTTTTGGCGGAAAAACCGGCCATTCTGTGAAAATATCTTTCAATTTTACATTTTTGTTTAGAAAAACATTTTCACTATCGTTTTGGTGGGTTTGTACCATTTTGTAATAATTTCAGAAGAGCAAAGCAAGACTTTCTTTGCATTTCAACATATATCCCACGCTTTTGTGCACAATGTACACTGTCATTCTGAAAATTTATGAAAACCATGAATGGACAAAATGAAAATATTTTTCTATAATGGAGCCATCAAGAGCGGCCGCTGGCACGGCAGGCCGCCAACAACGTGAAGCATCTTGAATGCGAAGGAGAAACTACTATGAAAAACTGCATTTCCCGCCGTTCGTTCCTGAAGGCCGCTGGCATTCTGGGCGCAGCCGGCGCTCTGGCCGCATGCGGCGGCTCTTCTGCAAGCACCAGCACTGCTGCTTCCACCGCAGGTTCTACCGCTGCAAGCGCAGCTGCTTCTTCCACCAGCATCAAGCTGTGGACATACCCCATCGGCGGCTGGGGCAATGACGAGACCGTTCAGGGTCTGATTTCCAGCTTCAACGCAAAGTATCCTGACATCAAGGTCACTGTGGAGTATCTGGACTACACCAACGGCGACGATCAGGTGAACACCGCCATCGAGGGCGGCAGCGCACCTGATCTGATCATGGAAGGTCCCGAGCGTCTGGTTGCAAACTGGGGCGCAAAGGGCGTTATGGCTCCGCTGAACGACCTGTGGACCGACGATGCCAAGAAGGACATCTACGAGTCCGTTGAGTCCGCCTGCAAGGACACTGCCGGCAACTACTACGAGTATCCCCTGTGCATGACCGCACACTGCATGGCCGTGAACATGACCAAGGTCAAGGAAGTGGGCGCTGACCAGTACATTGATACCGACAAGCATACCTGGAGCACTGACGGCTTCCTGAAGACCGTTGACGCCCTGTACAACGGCGGTTACGAGAACGTTGCAGCCATCTACTGCGCAGGTCAGGGCGGCGACCAGGGCACCCGCGCCATCATCAACAACATGTACGGCGGCACCTTTACCGATGCAGCCCACACCAAGTACACTGCCGACTCCGCCGAGAACATCAAGGCGATCCAGACCCTGCACGACACCAAGGGCATCAACTTTGACGCTTCCATCGCAGGCGGCGACGAGATCACCCTGTTCCGCAACGGCACCCTGCAGATGGCATTCTGCTGGAACATTGCACAGCAGGCCAACAGCGACAACAATGCCGCCGGTCTGACCAACGATGGCGACGAGATCTTCCCCATGGCCTTCCCCACCGACAGCGGCGACCCGAAGCTGTGTGGCGGCATCTGGGGCTTCGGCATCTTTGATAACGGCGACGAGGCCAAGATCGAAGCAGCCAGGACCTTCATCGACTTCATCGCTGCCGACCCCGATCAGGTCAAGGACAGTGTGCTGGCTTCCACCTACTTCCCGGTCCGCACCAGCGTGGGCGATATCTACGCCGACAACGAGATCATGAGCGAATACAGCAAGTTCATGGCTTATCTGGGCGACTACTACCAGATCACTCCGGGCTGGGCAACCGCACGTACCGAGTGGTGGAACATGCTGCAGCGCGTCGGCTCCGGTGAGGATGTCGAGACTGCCGTCAAGACCTTTGTGGACAACGCAAACGCTGCCGCACAGGCATAAGCCCATCCACTCTGCCGGGGGCAGATAATTATTGACGCTTCGCCCCTTCCTCGAAGATCCCGACGAGGGAGGGGCTTTATTTGTAAAAAAAAAATCATAACCGAAAGGAACGGTGATTCTCTTGGCTGCAAAAACGGCGATCAAAGAGCCTAAGCGCAGCAGTGCGCTGGTACGGCGCGAGACCTTCGCTTCCTATTGCTTCCTGCTGCCCAGCCTGATCTTCTTTCTGGGCTTCGTCATTTACCCCATGGTGCTGTGCGTGGTGACCAGCTTCTTCGATTCCACCATGAACCGTGCCGACATCTTTGTGGGGCTTGCAAACTATAAGGAACTGTTCACAGACCCCATCTTTCTGGGTGCCTTAAAGAACACCTTCATCATCGTGGTGGTGTCTGTGCCCGTGACCTGCGCCTTCTCGCTGTGGGTCTCCTCTGCCATCGTAGACCTGCCCGAGTGGGCTACCAGCCTTTTCCGCTGCGTGTTCTACCTGCCCGTGGTCACCGGCTCCGTGGCTGTTACCGTGGTGTGGAAGTGGATGTACAACAACTACTACGGCATCTTCAACTATCTGGGCAAGACTCTGGGCCTCATTGACAAGAACATCAACTGGCTGGGCGATGAGCGCTTTGCTCTGGGCTGCATCATCCTGATCCTGCTCACCACCTCTGTGGGCCAGCCCATCGTGCTGTACGTTTCCGCTCTGGGTAATGTGGACCAGTCCATCGTGGAAGCCGCAGAAGTGGATGGTGCCACCGATTTCCAGTGTTTCTGGAAGATCAAGTGGCCCGCCATCATGCCCACCACCCTGTACATTCTGGTCATTACCACCATCAACTCCTTCCAGTGCTTTGCGCTGATCCAGCTGCTGACTTCCGGCGGCCCCAACCACAGCACCGATACCATCATGTACTACATCTACTACACCGCCTTCAAGCTGTACCGCTACGGCTACGGCAACGCAATGGGTGTTGTGCTGGCAGTCATCATTGCCATTCTGTCGGCTGTTCAGTTCAAGCTGGGCAACCAGGATAATTAAAGGAGGTGCCGGACAATGAGTGCAAATGCCGCTGCAAAAAAGCAAAAACCGTTGAAGCGTCACCCCAGTAAGCTCAAGAGAATGAGCGCCTACATGATCCTGACGCTGATCCTCATCAGCATCGTTGCGGTGCTGTTCGCCTTCCCGCTGTACTGGATCATCACCGGTTCCTTCAAGACCGGTGCCGCCATCAACGCCACCACCCCGGAATGGTGGCCCAGCCAGTGGGTGCTGACCAACTATCAGAAGCTGTTTTCCGGCAAGAGCGCCCCGCTGTGGCAGCTGGCTGTGCCCTTTGGCTCCAAGTTCAGCGCTAACGGCGAGCCCATCTACTTCTCGGTAGGCCCCACCGCTCCCGCTGCCATCCGCTGGATGATCAACACCGTGTTCATGGCCGTCATGTCCATGATCCTCACCTGCATCACCGCCGCCATGGCCGGCTATGCACTGGCAAAAAAGCGCTTTGTAGGCCGCAAGCTGCTGTTCACCCTCATCGTGTGTGCAATGGCTCTGCCCAAGCAGGTCATCCTGATCCCCCTGCTGCGCGAAATGAGCAGCCTGAACCTGTACAACACCATCTGGGCCGTCATCTTCCCCATCGTGGGCTGGCCCTTTGGTGTGTTCCTGATGAAGCAGTTCAGTGAGGGCATCCCCACTGAGATGCTGGAAGCGGCCCGCATCGACGGTGCAAGCGAGGCCAAGACCTTCATCGACATCGTGCTGCCCATGGTCAAGCCGGGCATCGGTGCACTGGCCATCTTTACCTTCATCAACAGCTGGAACGACTACTTCATGCAGTTGATCATGCTATCCAGCACCAGCAACCTGACCATCTCGCTGGGCATTGCAAAGCTGCAGGCTGAGAACAGCACCGACTTTGGCCTGATCATGGCAGGTGCCGCACTGGCTGCTGTGCCTATCATCATCATCTTCCTCATTTTCCAGAAGTACTTTACCAAGGGCATCGCAATGGGTGCTGTTAAGGGCTAAAATCCCGACCGCCGCCTGCGGGCAAAGACTTCCCCCGGCCGGGGGAAGATGTCGCGCAGCGACAAAAAGGGGCATGCAGGGAGGGATTTTTGGCGCAGCGGTCTGCAAGACGCAAGGCCCGCCCAAGGGCCGAAGCGGATGCAGGGCACCGCAAGAGGGCGCTGATGCCGCTGCCCGGAACAGAAAGCGTACGAGCTTGATGCAAAACCATTTCATCTGTATTTATTACTATTTTTAAAGAAGGGTTTGGAACATGAAAGATATCAAAAAATATCAGGGTGTCATCCCCGCCTTTTACGCCTGCTACGACGCAGAGGGCAATATTTCTACCGAGGGTGTCAAGGCCCTTACCCGCCATCTGATCGCCAAAGGCGTCAAGGGCGTGTATGTAGGCGGTTCCTCCGGCGAGTGCATCTACCAGCACGTGGATGAGCGCAAGGCCGTTCTGGAAGCCGTGATGAGCGAAGCCAAGGGCAAGCTGACCGTCATTGCGCATGTCGGCTGCAACAATACCGCCGACAGCGTGGAGCTGGCCCGCCATGCCGAGAGCGTGGGCGTGGATGCCATTGCATCCATTCCTCCCATCTACTTCCACCTGCCGGAGTACGCCATTGCAAAATACTGGAACGATATGTCCGCTGCTGCTCCCAACACCGAGTTCGTCATCTACAACATCCCGCAGCTGGCAGGCACCGGCCTGACCATGAGCCTGCTGAAGGAAATGCTCAAGAACCCCAATGTAGTGGCTGTGAAGAACAGCTCCATGCCCACCCAGGACATCCAGATGTTCAAGGATGCCGGTATCGCCGCCCGCGGCGAGGGGAATTTTGTGGTGTTCAACGGTCCCGACGAGCAGTTCGTTTCCGGCCGCGTCATCGGTGCAGACGGCGGCATCGGCGGCACCTACGCCGTCATGCCCGAGCTGTATCTGGCTATGAACGATCACATCAACAAGGGCGAGATCAAGCAGGCTCAGGAGATCCAGTACGAGGCCGACCGCATCATCTACAAAATGTGCGAAGCCCACGGCAACCTGTACGCCGTGCAGAAGGAGATCCTGCGCCGGATGTACGGTCTGGAGCTGGGCGGCGTGCGCGAGCCGATGCCCGGCCTGATCCCGGAAGATGAAGCCATCGTGGCCGAAGCACAGGCCATGATCGAAGCTGCCATCGCAAAACTGTAAAATTGAAGCAGCGCCCCTCTCCGTCTCTTTTCAGAGGGGAGAGCGGGCGCTTGTTTTTGGAGGGACGTTTTATGATCTGTGATACCCTGCAGCACCTGACGCGCTACAAGGGCCTTTGCAAAAATCTCGACACGGCCATTGATTACCTGCTGACCCACGACCCTGCCAGCCTGCCTCTGGGCCGCACCGAGGTGGATGGCGAGGAAGTATTCATCAACACGATGGATGCCACGCTCCATTCCGACCACGGCTACCACCCGGAATATCACAAAAAGTACGCCGACCTGCAGCTCGACATCACCGGCAGCGAGGGCTGGGGCTTTACCACAAATCCCGGCAGGGAGATCGGCGATTTTACCGGCGACTGCGGTTTTCAGGACAGCGCCAGTGTCGTGACCGGCACACTGGGCGAAGGACGCTTTGTGCTGTTCTTCCCTACTGAGCTGCACAAACCCGGCCTTGTACAGCACGGCTGTGTGGGCGTGCGCAAGGCTGTTGTAAAGATTCGGATGGAGGATTGAACGATGGATAAGGAAAAGCTGTTTGCTCAGATCAAGGGTGGTCTGATCGTCTCCTGTCAGGCACTGGAGACGGAGCCCCTGTACACGAAAGAAGGCGGCGTGATGCCGCTGATGGCGAAAGCCGCCGCCATGAGCGGTGCTGTGGGCATCCGTGCCAACACCGTGCGGGACATTACCCAGATCAAGCAGGTGGTGGATCTGCCGGTCATCGGCATCATCAAAAAGGACTACCCCGGCACGCCCATGTACATCACCGTTACCATGAAGGAAGTGGACGAGCTGGTGGCCTGCGGCGTAGACATTCTTGCCGTGCAGGGCACCGGTGCCCTGCGCCCGGACGGCTCCACCTCTGCCCAGTTCATCCGCACCATCAAGGCAAAGTATCCCGACCAGCTGGTCATGGCCGACTGCGACAACTTTGAGAATGCCATGGCCTGCGCCGAAGCCGGTGCCGACTTTGTGGGCACCACCATGCGCGGCTACACCCCGGAGACCAAGGGCATTGACGATATCGACTTTGATTTTGTCCATAAGCTGGCCGCAGAGTGCCCGGCAAAGGTCATTGCCGAGGGCCACATCCACTACCCGGAGCAGGCGGTCAAGGCGCTGGAAGCCGGTGCATTCGCACTGGTGGTGGGCGGTGCCATCACCCGCCCGGCAGAGATCACGGCCCGCTTTACCGGTGCCATCAACGCCGCAAAAAAGTAAAATGGAGTGTGCCGGATGAAACAGTATTTTGGCATTGATATCGGCGGCACCGCCGTCAAGCTGGGCATCGTGGATGAGACCGGCAGGGTGCTGCTCAAGGGCGAAGAGAGCGTCAGCTTTGACGGCTACCAGACGCCTGTTCTCACCACCGTGCGCAGGGCCGCAAAGGAGTTTTTGACCACAAATGCAATTCCGGTGGAAAGCCTTGCGGGCATCGGCGTTTCGGCCACCGGTCAGATCGACAGCCGCAAGGGCATCGTGGCCGGTACCTGCGGCAACTTTCCCAATTACATCGGCAGCCCTATCAAGTCTGCGCTGGAAGAGGACTTCGGCCTGCCAGTCACAGTGGCCAACGACGCCAACTGCATGACACTGGGTGAAGTGTGGGTCGGCGCTGCACAGGGCTATACGGACGTGATCGGTGTGACCCTTGGCACCGGCGTGGGCGGCGGCATCCTGACCGGAGGCCATTTGTTAGAGGGTGCACGGGGCCTTGGCGGTGAGCTGGGTCACTACCGCACCCACGCGCTGGACGGTGTGGACTGTACCTGCGGCGCAAAGGGCTGCTGGGAACGCTACGCTGCCACCACCGCGCTGGTGCGCGCCGCACAGGAAAAGAACCCCGATTGGAAGGACGGCCGCGCCATCTTTGCCGCAGCCGAAGCAGGCAACGAGACAGTTCTTGCCCTGCTGGACCACTGGACGGACGAGATCGCACAGGGCCTTGCAGGCATGGTGCACATCTTCAACCCGCAGCTCATTCTGATCGGCGGCGGCGTGAGCGCGCAGCAGAAACTTCTGATCGAACCAATTGCCGCAAAGGTGAAAGCATCGGTCATGCCCGCCTTTGCAGAGGGGCTGGAAGTGCGCGCCGCTCAGCTGCACAACGATGCCGGTATGGTGGGCGCAGTGTACTACTTCCGGCAGACCATGGAAAAGGAGTAATCATATATGAAAACACATATCCTCTGTCTGGGTGATTCCAACACCCACGGCTACTGTGCCGATCCGAACGACTGCGCCGACCACGGCATCCGCTTCAATGAAGAGGAGCGCTGGACCTGCCGCCTGCAGAAGGCGCTGGGCGACGAATACCTTGTGACCGAAGAGGGACTTTCCGGCCGCACCACCGTATTTGTGGACCCCATCCACGAATCCATGGATGCCCTCAGCGTCATCTATGCCCTGCTCAAGAGCCACGAAGTCATCGATCTGCTCATCATCATGCTGGGCACGAACGATGTCAAGGAGCGCTTTGGTGCCAACGCCGCCTGCATCGCTGCGGGCATGGAGCGGCTCATCCTCAAAGCCAAGAGCGTGGACTGCTGGGGCACCAAACAGCCCAACATTCTGGTGGTGGCACCTCCTCCCATCGGCGCAGGCTTCCACGACGCCGTGATGGGTGATGGCTGTGTGGAAAAATCCGCCGGTGTGGCCGGGCAGCTCCGCATCATCTGCGAGCGGCAGGGCGTGCACTTCCTGGACGCAAAGGACTGCGAGTTCAATCAGGTGGACTTCATGCACCTGACCCGCAAGGGCCACGCACAGCTGGCGGAGCTGCTGGCCAAAGAAGTACCGGGCCTGATCTGAGCAGAGCACGATTTTAAAAGCTCCGCTCTGAGCATCTTTAGCGGAATTATTATTTTTATTGGGTTCTCAAAAAACTTGCGGGCTTTTTGAGAACTTTTTTTCACGAAATAGGGTCATAACCACAAACGGCATCAAACTCACAAGCAGCCTATATTTTATTTTTAATTTCCGTTTTGTTCATCTTGTAAAACATAGCAGAATCGGCTATACTTTCCGCAGAAAGATTCATTGAAAGGAACTGTGCCATGCCTGAACTTTTAAAAGCGCCTGTCACCCCTGCTCAGCAGGCAAGAGATACCCTTCTCGGTGCCCTCGTGGGGCTTGCCCGGGCCACCACCAGCGAGCCCAAAACGGACGACACCGACGTGGTTCTGAACGCCGGTCTGCGCCTTGCCGCGCAGCCGGATGCACCGGAGGAAAGGCTGCAGCGGATGCTTGCCATCGTCCAGACTGAAAAGCACCGCGTTGCCCCGGGCTGCGCCACCTGTGCCATGCCCTGCGGCAACACGAACGATTACGATTTTGTCCGCCTGTGGGCTGCGCCCGAGAGTATCCGCACCCTCAAGCTGCAAATGATTTCTGCCGCGTTTGCGCTGGCCCAAAAGCGCCCGCAGGGTCAGGCGCAGGCCGCCGTTTATCAGCTGCTGTTCACCCTTGCCGAGGACTGGGACGAGGAGCTTCTTCTGCCCGTAGTGCAGCACGCGCAAAAGCTTTGCCGGGAGTAAATCGGCACCCGGAAACCGCGTTTTTAACCCGAAAGGTTTGTACTTTTCGGCTTCCTCGGAAGTGCTGTGAAAAGTCTGCCTTTTTCTGTGCTTTGGCGGCATTTGCACGGCACTGCGTCCGCAAAAAGCATTCCGGACAGTTTGTTTCCCGATTTCCTGCCTTTTTCCGAAAGTTTTTTGCAAAAAAGACTTTACAAACCATTTCCAAAAACATATTATATAAGTAATATATTTCATGGAGCCAATGCTGTGCAGCCCCCTGTGCAGCATCCAAATACGATCAAGGAGGGGTTTATCTATGCCCGAAAAGAAAAAGACCGCAGCGGCTGCTCCTGCTGTGGAAGCTCCTGCCGCTGAGGCCAAGGAGTCTAAGACCCGTAAATCTGCCAAGGCCCCTGCACGCCGCGGCCGTCCCCCGCTTGCACCGGAGCTGTACGTGGAGTTCAGCGGCAAACAGTACAACGTGACCGATATCATTGACCGTGCCAAGGCCGATTACCGCGCTACCCACAAGGTTGGCGTGCAGTCCTGCAAGGTATACGTCAAGCCCGAGGAAGACGCTGCCTATTACGTGATCAACAAAGTCTCCGGCAAGCTGGAGCTGTAACTTTTCCTGTCTTCTTTTCTCCTGCTGCAAAGCACTCCGCACCTGTTTTGCGGCAGGTTGTCCGTTCCCACACAAGGCTCCATTTTAAACCGTAAAAAAGCTGCCCTGCATCCAAAAATGCAAGGCAGCTTTTCATTTTACATCAAACCATCTTTTCCAGAACGGATAATGCTGGATCACGGGGTCCGGGTCCGGGATCTCGAACACATAGCGCTCGGTAGCGTTGATCACGGTGGTCTTGCCGCGGGTGCACACGCGCGGCAGCTTTGCATCATAGTTCAGGTGCACATGGCCGTGCACGAACCACTGCGGCTCGTATTCATCCATCAGATCATTGAAGCACGCAAAGCCCTTGTGAGCATGATCCGTGCTGTCGTTCAGGCCAGCCGCCGGGGAGTGGGTGAGCAGCAGATCGATGCCGCCCACATGATGGGCCTTGCGCCAGAGTTTGCGCACACGGCGGCGCATTTCCCTTTCCGTATACTGGAAGCTGTCCTCCCGGTTATTGTAGCGGATGCTGCCGCCCAGTCCCATAATGCGCAGGCCCTTCCACACATACACGCTGTCGTCCACACAAATGCATCCGCCAGGTTCATTTTCCCTGTAACTGCCGTCGTGGTTGCCGTGGACATACAAGATGGGCGCAGCCGTAAAGTTCGTAAGATATTCCAGATACTTCTGCGGCAGATCCCCGCAGGAAAGGATCAGGTCGATGCCTTCCAGATGTTCGCGGGTACCGTAGTCCCACAGTGCTTTAGAGGGCACATCCGAAATTGCAAGAATTTTCACATCGGTTTGCTCCGTTCTCTCTCGGCCTGAGGGCCGCTTATTTCACAAACCCTTTCAGGGTATTGAGGCCGTTGATCGCCATAAGCGTATGCGTTTTTACATCCAGTTCATCGTAGTGCGGCAGCGCACCTTCCACGCATTCGTCCAGCCAGTCCATCTCCATCAATTCCTTGGGGCTGTAGACCACAGCCTCCGGCGAGTGCAGCACATGCCCCTGCGCGTACAGGTCTTCCGGGAAGATGCGCAGGTCATCCTCGTGCAGCATCTTTTCCATCAGGTCCAGCAGCTGTAAAGTGCCTGCGGGCAGGTCTTTGCTGTAATCGATTTCCTCTGCGCCGCTGCGCATGCCCCACCAGTAATTCACGGCTCTAGCTCCCGCTGCATCGCTGTCCCATGCACCGTCAAAAATGGAACGCACAATCTCGATATAAAAGGTATCCCACCGCCACACGGGCAGGCCCAGCGGCTGCAAACTGCCGTCCGGCATGCGGCGCACAAGGCCGTAATCCCGGTGGGTGCCTTCCGGCTCGCGGTTATCGCGGGCATAGAAGATTTCCACATCCGGCCGGTCAGAGAAGTCCAGCGGGTGTGCCGGGTCCGGCAGGCAGGCCCAGCGCAGCACCACCTTTGCGTCCGGGCGCACGGTCTTCAGACCCTGCGCATAGGCGTTTACTGCCGCCGGGATGCCATACACCGGGTTTGCCGCCACATAGCCCACGCGGTCGGTCCTTGCCATCACGCCGGCCAGCATTCCCAGCAGATAGGTCACTTCATACGTGCGGGGATAGTAGGTGCGCACCAGCGGGTGCGGCGCGTTGAGCGAACAGTTCAGGATGCGGGTCTTGGGGTGCTGGGCCGCCACCTTCAGGCAGGCGGTATGCATCCGGGCACTTGAGGTGAACACCACGTCGGCATTGTCGTGGGCCACATCCTCCAGCACCTGCTCCGCGTCCACCTCAGGCTCGATGTTCTCTTTGCGGGTGATGAATACCCGGTCCGGGAACGCCTGCTGTAGCGCTTCGATGCCCTTGTCGTGGGCGCGCACCCATGCGCTGTTTTCGGCGTTGTGCTCGTGCAGGAACACCACCTTCAGCTCGCTGGGCTTTGTAAAGATGTTCAGCTTTGCCAGCAGCGGTTCGCCGGGGCCCTGCTTCGGCTCCAGCGAAAGGGCCACGGCCTGCGGCTCGGTGAGCACCTTCACCTCATCCCACAGCTTTTCCAGATTCTGCTTCATCTGGCTGGGCGTGCTCTCGCAGGCATCCGCGTAACGGTAGACCGACAGATACACCAGCATGGCATCGCCGGCAGTCAGATTCAGTCCGCCGCCGCCCAGAGCCAGAAACTGCTGGCGGAACATGGTATAGAAGGAGGAAAAGCTCAGCCGGTCATCATCCGTCCAACTTTCACCGCTGGCCTTGCACACCAGCGTCTGCAATTTTGCGTAACCCCCCAGACGGGAGAAATGCACATCGTTGACCTTGGAGAGCTTGTAAAAATCCAGAAATTCGTAGTAGATACGGTTTTCCAGACTGTCGTTCCGTTCCGGGACGAGCCGCGTGACCGTGCCCGCGATCCTGACCGCATCAAAATACTTGAGCACCGATACCCGCTTGTTGCCTTCCTGCACATAGAATTTGTTCAGGAACTCGTAGGCGATGATGGGGGTGTGGATGCCCTCTTCCAGATGTGCATCGCAGAGGTTTGACCACTTGCCTGCAAACTCGGTGTCCGGCTCCAGCAGGGGCATAAAGTTCGGTGCAAAGGCGGTGTGACGGCCGCTGGTCTTTGTGCCGACGATGCTTTCCGCCGGGATCTCCACAAGGCCCAGTGGCTCCTGCGCCACGATGTTCACATTGACCAGAATATCGTCCAGCACCGCAAGATACGGCGACTGGCCGCGCGCCACACAGGCACGGTAAGCACGCTGGCCGCTCTTCAGTGCGTTCTTGTAATCTTCCAGCATAGTTGCTCCTTTTTCTCAGCTGCAATGCGCTGCAGCCAGCTGCCGCAGCGTCCTTCTTTAGTATACCATGAAATTTGATTTTATGGGAGGATTTTCCGCACAAAAGAGTTGATTTATCCTGCAGTTTCAGGTACGATAATAGAAAGTAATTGATGATAGGAGCAGCTCACCCATGCAGACCGAACAGATCCCCGTACTCAAGGCCGACGAATATCCCGGCGGCATCTGGTATTACGAGCCGCATACATATCAGCCTTACCGTTACGTACTGGGCCGCGTTGGCACCCACCCGCTGGTATGCATTGGCATCAACCCCAGCACCGCCCAGCCCGGCGCACTGGACCCCACCCTGAAAAGCGTGGAGCGCCTTGCCGCCGCCAACGGCTTTGACAGCTGGATCATGTTCAACGTGTATCCCCAGCGCGCCACCGACCCTAACGATATGGACCGTGTGCCGGACCGCGCCCTGTGTGACGAAAACCTGCGCTGGCTCAAAGCCGTTCTGGCCCAGACCGAACCCACCATGTGGGCAGCGTGGGGCACGCTGATCGAAAAGCGGGACTATCTGCCCGGCCTGATGCGGGAGATGGTGGCCCTGACGCGGGAGCGGGAGATCCCGTGGGTCACCTTTGGCAGGCGCAGCAAAAAGGGCCACCCCCACCACCCGCTGTACCTGCGCAAGGATTCCACCCCGGAACCCTTTGATGTGGAAAATTATCTGGACACCTGCTTTTAATTTTTCAGGTGCCCGATGCGGAGGGATCTTTTTTGACCGCAGAACATTATCACGCCCTGCACAGCTGGATGGATGCCCACCCCACAGCCAAGCGCTGTGTGGTGGCACTGGACCGCTGGCTGCCGCTCATCCCTTTTGTATGTTATCCGGTGCTGCTCTGCCTGCTGAACGTCCGGCTGTTTCGGCTTCTGGGCAGTCAGCGTCAGGCCGCGCTGGACCTCACCGCCGTCATTGCGCGGACGGTGTTCGTGCCGGGGCTTACCTTCTGGGGCGGCACCATCCTGCGGGACAGGCTGAACCTGCCGCGTCCCTATGAACAGCCCGGCTTTGAACCGCTGCGGCACAAGGAGACCCGGGGACACTCCTTCCCATCCCGCCACGCGCTGAGCGCTTCCGTGCTGGCCATGGTATGGATGTATTTCTACCCGAAGGCGGGCTGGGTGATGGTGGGCATCACGGTGCTCATCTGTGTTGGCCGTGTGCTGACCGGCGTGCACCATATCCGCGATGTCGTGGGCGGAGCCGCGCTTGGCTTTGCTTTGGGCTTTGCGGGCATGTGGCTGCTGTAAAGCAGTGCTTTGCGGGCTTTGAAAAAAGAAAAAAGATTTTTGCATTTTTTGCTTGACAGAATGGGGCCTGTATGGTATTATACTTCTCGCAGCGTGTGCCGACACACAGCTGCCGCCATAATGGAACCCATGGGATTACAACGTGCGCCCGTAGCTCAGGTGGATAGAGCAACTGCCTTCTAAGCAGTGGGCCGGGGGTTCGAGTCCCTTCGGGCGCATTGATGTGGTGCCCATAGCGTAGTCGGTTAACGCGCCAGATTGTGGATCTGGAGACCGTGGGTTCGAGTCCCACTGGGCACCCCACCAAAAATCCGCTGATGCTTTGCATCGGCGGATTTTTTTATTTGGTGGGGTATCCCAGTGGGGCTCGAACAAGGCGGCTCTGACGCATCAGCGGCAGAGCAACCAACAGCCCAGTGGGCTGTTGGTTAGCCTGCGGGTTCCAATCAGTAGGAATGTCTACCAAGACAAATGCTGTGCTGATGCTTTGCATCGGCGGATTTTTTTATTTGGCGGGGTGCCCAGTTGGGCTCGAACAAGGCGGCTCTGACGCATCAGCGGCAGAGCAACCAACAGCCCAGTGGGCTGTTGGTTAGCCTGCGGGTTCCAATCAGTAGGAATGTCTACCAAGACAAATGCTGTGCTGATGCTTTGCATCGGCGGATTTTTTATTTGGCGGGGTGCCCAGTGGGACTCGAACAGCACACCATTATTTTCTGCTAAAAAAGCATGTGCAGAACACCTCTGGCCGGAACGGCTCCTGTGTGCTCTGCACATGCTTTTTATTGTTTGGTATCCACCCGAACGGTCAGCGCCTCATCTGCTGCAGGATCTGTGCGATCTCTGCGCTGGAATAGCCATCCTGCCGCAGTGCGGTGCTGATGCTGGTATCGCTCTTGCCCTGGCTGCGCATCAGCATGGCCATGTAGGGCACCGTCACATTCCGGGAGGTGTCACTGCCCAGACGGGTGGCAGTGCCCGTGCTGCGGTTGGCTGTACCGGAGGACGTACTGCCCGTGCCAGTGCCGCCAGTCTTACTGCCTGCCGCCGTGCTGCCAGCGCGGCTTGCTTTCTGCGCTGCATTGGACTTTTTCAGGTTCCACTCGCCCAGTGCGATGTTCAGCTTCTGGCTTGTGACATCGTTGTTGAATTTCTGCTGGTTGAGTTTGTCCTGATACTCCCGCTCGCTCGTCTCGTTCTCGTAGCGCTGCTGGTTCAGGCTGTCCTGATACTGACGCTCCTGCAGCTTCTGGTTCCACTGAGTGTCCGCACGGTCTGCCTCGTACTGACGGTTGCCGGAGTAGATGTTGTAGCCGGTATTCAGCAGGCCGCTCAGCATGGAGCCAACGCCCGTGGTGCCGCTGAGAACGATCTGCACCGCATCGCCCAGCACACCCAGCACGGTCATCACATTGCTGAACACCTGCTGGCGGCGTGCTGCCTGCTGCTGTTCCTGCGCGGAGTAATAATCGTGCAGGGTGCCCAGCTGGCTCAGATAATCCTGATACGCGCCGTAGTCCTGCGCATAGGCGTTGTTGTATGCTTCGCCCTTCTGCTTCAGCTGGGTGTAGTAGTCCGAGAGCTTGTTGTTGTACTGCTGCTGGGCATCCTGTTCGCTGTTGTTCAGCTGATCCAGCTGGCTCACCAGCTCGTTGCCGCCGCTTGTATACGTATCCAGTGCCAGACTGTACAGCGTGGGGATGGCGCTGCTCAGCGCACCGATCTGCTGCTGATACGCCTGCTGGGCGGCGCTCGTGGCATAGCTGGAACCATAACCGCCGGTCAGGGCTGCAGCCTGCGCCGCAGCATCTGCGCTGGCATTGTGGGCGTTCTGCAAATAGTTCTGCTCGTACTGGCGGTAGAGCGGATCCTTGGTGTAGCTGTACTGGAAGCTCTCACGCTGCAGCAGCTGGTTCAAAAGCTGGTCGATCCGCTCCTGATAGCTGCTCTGATAATCGCCCGGGCGGTTTGCCTGCCACTCCTTCAGCGCATCTGCGGCATCCGTCACGGTCTGGCTGGGCTTGTAGCTGGAATTTGCCAGCGCGTTTTCCACCTCCGAGCGGCTTTCCAGTCCTGCCGCCGAATAGCCGCTCTGCACGGCAGGCTGGCCGCTGCCCTCCGTCTGCGCCTGCACAACGGCAAGCGCTTCGTCCTTTTTCTTTCTGTTTGCCATATATGATCCTTTCCTTATAAATTCTGCAGTTTCGTGCGCATCTCGTCGGACATATTCTCAACGTCCAGATTGCTCAGCACATACTGCAGCTGTTCCTGCATCTGGTACAGGTAGCTGCGCAGGGCACGGGCATCCTCCGGGTCCATATTCTCGCTGAGCTTGGGCAGGCCGATCTTGTTAATGCCCATCACGCTTGCCATTCGTCACACCTCCCCGCCTGCAATGCCGCCCTTGGCAGCGGCCATTGTTTTTGCAATGCTGCGCAGGGTGATCTGTCCCCTGCCCTTCAGGCGCAGCCGCAGGGTGCCGTGCCTCCGGGGCACGAACGGCAGATCAAAGCTGCGCCGCTTGTCCTGTGCCGTCAGGCTTGCCACCGTCTCCCATGGGCCGCCGTCATAGCTGGCGGCCACCTCCACCGTACTGCTGCACTCGGCATCCAGCCGCAGCGTCAGTCGGGAAAGATACCGGTCCTCGGCCCCGTCCAGCCCAATGTCACCAGTGGTCAGCTCAAAGTTCAGCTTTTCCTCCACACCGTCGGTGGCCTGCCAGTCCGCTTCGCGGCTGGGATCTGCGGCCCACAGTGCCTGCCCGTCCCACAGATAAAGCTGTCCGCCGGTGCTGGTCATCTCGTAGGAGCACACGTTTTCTTCGCTCCAGAGCGCGCGCTCGGTATCGTACACCAGCAGCCTTGCCGTATTTTCGCCTGCCGCCGTGCGGGCCACATGCAGGTAATAGCGACCATCCAGCGCACTGCCCACCGCGCTCTGCACATTGGCCAGTCGGCCCGAATCCAACGCGCCGGACACTTTTGTTGGAATGCTGCCGTCCCATGCCATCACTCCGTCCGGCGAAAGATAATAGAGCGTCTCGTTCAGCACACACAGGCTGCGCGCCGCGTTTTTGGCAACGCCCCGGCAGCGCAGCGAGGTGAGCTGAAAATCCGAAGGCTTGGAGCCATAGAGCTTGTGCAGTGTGTTCTCCTTAAAGAACAGCGCATAGCCCATGCATGTGGCCGCGCCGGTAAACGCACCATCGCTGCCCACCGTCACTGCGTAGCTGTCTGCCGCAATGCCCCGGTAGGAAAACCAGTTGGTGGGGTCGCCTAAGCGGCAGGCATAGATCACGTTTTCCTTGCTGCTGCAGCCCCATACCCGGTTGTCGCACTCGGTAACGTAGTCCAGATCCGGCACGCGGCGTTCCATCCGCACCGGCGTGCTCACCGCAAAGCTGCGTGTCTCCTTGCCGTCCAAGCTGGTCCACTGGGCGCTCTCGGCGCTCTGTACCAGCGTGCCGTAAACATGATCTCCCTCCGGGCTTACCCGCACGCGCAGCCCGTTTTCCAGCACATCGTAAACTACCAGATCCCCGTCCAGCTTTGTCCACATGCCAGCCTGCTGTGCTGCCGTGCCCTGCACGGTCACGGTGTCCCACTGGGCAAATAGCCTCTGCGCGCCCGCCGCTGTGATGCGGCAGTATTCCAGGGGCACTGCCGTCCAGCTGCCGGAGGATGCGCTGTACTCTTCCAGTGTGCTGGTGCTGGCCCATGGGTGCTCCTCGTCCTCCACCTTCAAAAAGAGCTGTCCGTCTGCAGGCTTCTCCGGTTCCTCCTTGCCGTAACCGCTCACCTCGTAGGCCTTGCCCGCGGCATCGCAGGGTGCAAACTGCACGCTCTGTCCCTCTGCCTGCCACACAGCTCCCAGTGCCGAAACACTTCCGTCCGCTGTATCAAAGGCTACCTTGTCCGGGAAGATCAGGATTTTTGTACCAATGCCCACCAGTGCCTTTTTGCCGTCGGTCACTGCCTCGGTGCAGGTCACCGGGTTCGCGCCGTCGGCATCCGGCGTGTAGATCAGATCCTTCCCGCAGACGGTCAGCAGCCCGTTCAGGTGATACATGCCGTTCAGCCCGGTCAACTCCCTCAGCTTGCGGCGCGGCTTGCGGGTGCTCAGCGCCGGGAAATCCCGGGCAGAAAAATTCACGCCCGCGCTGTACTCTGCTTCCGAGCAGGCATAGGTCTCGTTCAGCCCGCCGAATACCCGCACAAGACTGCGGCTGTTCTGCAGCTTCGCTCTGTTTGCCAGAACCATGCTCTCACCTCCTTACCAGCGCCACTGGGCACCCGTCAGGGTCGGGTAGCTGCGCCGCAGCCACGCCGCCAGATCTGCCAGCAGACTGTTGTACTGGGCCTGCTCCCCGACGTAGCGGTCGGTCTCACCAAGGGCCGCATCGGTCATGGCACACAGATAATGCGGATACAGCGCATCAAAAGGTGCCGGTGCCAGCAGCACATCGTCGTCCTGCAGGCTGTCGTCCCATGCAAGGTCTGCGCCCACATCGTCGTATGCATCTGTGATGCTGTTTTTAAAAAAGCGTTCCCGCAGCATCGCGTCTGCTTCCTTCAGCCACGCCTGCCGGGTGGCCAGCGCAATGCGGCTGCCCGGGCGCAGCTCTTCGGCGCGTTCCAGCGCCTGTCCTACGGTCATATGTTCACTCTCCTTTTTATAAAGGCCCGGCCGGGCAGGCTCCCCAGCCGGGCTTTTTGTCTGTTTCGGGTTTACTGGGCGGCGTTCTCTGCCGCCGCAATGCGGGCGGCGGTCAGCTCATCCTGCATCTGGCTGTGCTCCAGCACCTCGGCCACTTCGGGCGGCACTTCCACCTCCACGCCGCGGCGGATCTTATAGTTCACACCGTTCACGCTCACGAACAGATCGCCCTTGTAGTGGCTGTTATCCTTGAACAGCCGGATGCGCACATTTTTCTTTTCAGCCATGGCTCACGCCTCCTCAGTTTGCAGCAGCGGTGGCGGAATAGCTGGACGCACTTTCAATGCGCACCATGTACTGCTCCACCAGACGCTCTGCCGCACGCATGCCCTTCCAGCCCACGGAAGCGCGCTGGTTCAGCGGGTCGTCGCCGTAGCCCAGCTGCTTGACGATGTGCTCCAGACCACCGCCTTCCAGCTCGGTCACGCCGTAGGCGTGGGCACCCAGCACCAGCGTGCCGAACACAGCCAGACCGTCCGGGCAGGTGGAATCCTTCCAGATCTTGGCCTCGCTGGTCTCGATGAAGCGGATGTTGCCCAGCTTGCCGATCTCGCCGCGGAACATGGTGTCCGGGTCGGCGTACTTGTGCACCTCAATGAACTCCTTGCTGGTCTTCAGGTCGTAGGCGGCGTAGGGATGGATGATGGCAATGTAGCTGTCGCCGATGGGGTCGGCGTTCATCGCGCCCAGCTGTGCCGCTGCCTGAAAGAACAGCTTCGGGGTCAGGGTGCAGGTCTTGTCCAGTGCCTTGCGGCTGGCAACGGCAGTCTCGGTGCCGTCTGCGGCCAGCTTGGGCGCATAGATCACATTGGTGCCGCCCGCCAGCACATCGCGGGTAATGCTGTCCATGGTGCGGCCTGCCTGACTTGCCAGCACACGGGTGGCCTGCACCACATTGTTGTCAATGGCGGTCATCTGCAGCACGTCGGTCAGCGGAGTCCAGCCGCCGTACTGGTGCAGATCGCTGGTGATGGTGGTCACATTCAGTGCCTGACCGTTCGGGGTCACGCCCTCGGTCAGCGGAGTGGATGCCTTGGGCAGGCTGTCGTACTTGCGGAACTCAATGGTCTTGCCGCCGTTCTGGGGCACAGGGTAGTAGTCCGCAAACTGGTCGTGCACCAGACGCGGCTCTGCCTGATCGATGAGACGCTTCTCGTAGAAGGTCTTCATCTCTTTCGACATGGTAGCGGTGGTGTTCAGGGTTTCCGCAAACAGCTGGATGTTGAAATTCTTGTTCATGCTCATATTCCTTTCTCTTGTAAAATATTCACAATTCAATCTGTGCTCCGTGGAGCACACGGCGTTCCAGTGCTTCTCGCTGGGCGCGGGTCATGCTGGCTACATCCGGGCGGACGGTAGCCGCGCCGCCGGGCCGGATGCCGTTTTCGGTGGGCCGTGCGGCCCGCTGCTGAATGCGTTCCACCACGCCCTGCTCCACAGCCTGCGCTGCAGTGCGCAGGTTTTCGTCGTAGTGGGCCAGACGGTACGCATCCCGCACCCTCATGCCGGGCAGCTGCATCAGGCGGCGCATCTCCGGGCTGCGCAGCTCGTTCTGCAGATCAAAATCCGGCTGGCTGCGGCGCATGGCCGCTTCCTCTGCCGCCCAGCGGGCATGCAGGCTGTGCACAGCAGCCTGTGTGCTGCGGGCAAAGCTGGACAGCGGTGGCAGTTCCGGGCGCTGCACAGGCAGTTCCTGCCGGGGCTTTTCCGGCTGCAGCTCTACGGTTTTCTCTGCCGAAGCCTGCGGCGCAGCGGGTACTTTTGCTTCGTCCGGCTTCATGGTGCCGGAGGCCACCGCCTGCCGGGTCTGCGCTTCGCTCAGGGCAGGGGAAGCGGCTTCTCCCTCTGCAAAGAGCTGTAGCATAAAGGCTCCCCACGGGTTGCGGCTCCCAGCGTCCACTTCGTGCCTTGAGCGGCACTCGTGTTCTGCTGGCCGCTGCCCCAGCCTCGGTTCCCTGTTTCCGCCGCAGGCGGCGGTCGCCTCCGCTGCAAACAGCTGCAGATCCATCATGCTCTCCTTTCCTCTGCGGCTCACATCTGCAAAGCGGACATTCTCCGGGTAGCGTTCGGCCAGCAGCACAAAGCAGGCTTTGGCCAGCTCAAAGGCACCGCGCATCCATTCTTCGCAGGGCGCATCCACGCTCACTGCCAGACGCGGGCCGTCCGGCTCATCAAAGGCTTCGCTGTGGGCGTTCTCTTCCCCGGCCAGCAGGTACACAAGGCCCTGCATCACGGTGCTGGCTCCTGCACAAACGATGTCCTGCCCGGCAGGCGCATAGCCTGCATGACCGGCAGCTTCCAGCCGGCAGCTCAGCCCGGCGGGGGTATCCATCTCGCTGTAACAAACTTTCATCATAAAATTCACCTCCTTTTTAATGGATGTCCATGGCACGTGCAGCGGCGGCCACCGGCAGGGCATTGCCAAGGCCCGCCAGCTTTACCGCCTGCCCGTCCTTCTGCGCAGACGCACCGCCTGCACTGCGGGCCGGTTCGTCAGGCCCGGTGCCCTGCTGGGCGATCACCGCCGCCATCTGTGCCATCTGCTGCTGCATCCTAGCCAGCTGCTGGGCAAGGGTGCCGTTCTGCCGCACCCTCTGGCGCACCTTCTCAATGCCTTCAAAATCCATCATTTCCAGTGCCGCAAGGGCGGCATCGGCATTTTCCGGCTTGAAAAATCCCAGCTGATAGCACTCCTTGGCCGTCTCGTTCTGGGAAAGACGGCTGAAGGTGCTCTTCTTGGCGGCGCTCACCACGATGTCAAAGATCGGCTCCCGGCTGCCCAGTTCCACGCCGCCCACGCTGCCGCCGGGCACCGCCCGCAGCGCCTGCGCCGAGAAGGGCACGAACCGGCTCTCGCCGCTTTCGCCCACGATACGGAATACCCGCTGCTCGTCGTAGAACTGGCGCATCAGCTCGATGATGAGATAGCACTGCTTTGCAAAAGCACGGTAGGCGCTCTTGAGCATATCGCGGCTGAGTTTGCTGCCTGCCTCCTGCAAGGCCGCAATGGCGCTAGCTGCGGTCACACCTCCGGCAGTGCCGCCCTGCGTCATGTCCCGGTTGCCGCTGATCTCCTTCAGCTCTTCAATGCGGCTCTGGCGGTAACTCAGGCTGTTGCCCTGCAGGCCCGCCGTCTGCAGCGGACGGAAACTGTCGTCGTTGAGCCGTCCCACCACATGCACGATGTCCCGGCTGAAATCGGCCAGCTCTTCCTCGTTCACACCCGCCGTGTCGCTGAGCACATACCGCTGCTTTGCACTCAGCAGCACGTTCTCGTCCATGGCATGGTTCATCTTGTCAATGGCCGTCTGGCAGTCCTTCATCACATCGATGTAGCCAAAGCCCGCCGGGCTGTCCTCCTCCACGAACAGCGGGTCAAATACAAAGGGGTACTGCCCGTGGTCGTACAGGCCGCTTTCTGCCAGCGCCGGGTCGTTCTGGCTGGCGTACAGCACCACGCCGTTGCAGAACTTGCAGTAGTGCAGCACCATGCGCCCCGTTTCATCCGGGCGTTTGTAGTACCAGTCCACCACCACGCTCTTGGAGCTGGTGTCCTGCCCTTCATCGTGGATGTACCGGGGCACGTCCAGCACGCTGGCGGTGTGTCCTGCCAGCTGCGGGTACTGCGCGCACAGCCGGGCCGTGTCCTCAAGGCTCAGGCTGAAAAAGTCCGGCGATGCCTGAATATCCGCCACGCCCGGCTCCCAGTAGAGCATCAGCAGGTTCACGCTGCGCACCGCAATGTCGCCAATGCCGCCGCGCATTGCAGGGTCCCAGAAGATACCGGTCACGCCGGTGCCCTGTTTGAGCTTGCGCCACCAGCAGTCGCTGTACACCTGCTCGTAGTCGGCCTGTTCCAGCACCACCGGCAAAACGCTGGAAAGTGCCCGTGCGGTGTCCTCGTCATCTGCCTCTCGGGGCAGCACGTTCGGTTCCGGGTAGTTGTCCATGGCATCGGCGTGCTTGTTGGCAATGCTGTTGAACAGCCACCCGCTGGAAGGCTGGGCCTTGCCGGGCATCATGGGGTTCTGGTAGTTCTTCCAATGGCCCATGCGGAACCACAGCTCGTTATCCACAATACGCTTGTCCAGCGCGGCCTTGCCCGCCTTGTACCGCTGCAAGGTCTGCATGGCCTCGGCCACCTGTGCTTCACCCACGGGCAAAGCTTCGTTCTCGTAATCGTCCATTGCGTTTCTCCTTTAAATTCTGTAAAATCTTGCCCGCTTGTGCAGGTTCAGCGGGTCGTCGGGCATGGGCGGCGCAGCACAGCGCACCGGCGGGCTGATAGGGTTCTCCATCAGCACATAGCGGCACTCGTCGTAAATGTGATCCTCCTGCCGGGTGTCGATGTCCTCCACGTTGCTTTCGTCGTACACAAGGTTCGGGATCGTGCGGATAAAGTGCTTGCAGGTATTGAACACCTGAAACATCGGCCTGCCGTCCGCATCAAAATTCAGCCGGTAGTGGAACTGCATCTTGCCCGCAAGCCGGGTGTTGTCGCCGGGGGACCAGCGCAGGAAGTTCGGGCTGCGCTCCATCATAGCGGCAATGCTCTCGCCGCGGCTCTCATCAAAGATGGCCGGATCGGCAATGCCGTGGATCACCCTGCCGCGCAAAAGCGGGTCGTTCTGCTCTGCCTCCCGGATGCGCCGGGCCTGTTCCACCGGGTCGATGCGCAGGCCCTCGTTCGGCCTGCCGGTGCAGCCGTACAGCTCCTTGATGCGGTACAGCCGCCCCTCCTCGTCCGCTGCGTACCACCCCACCGAGAACGGCTTGGAAAAGCCAAAGTCGAACCCGCGGTAGAGCTGCCAGTGCTTCGGGATGGTGAACGGTGCGATCACATGGGTCCAGCGCTGGTCTTCGTAGTGGGCCGGGTCGTTGCGCCATTCGGTAAACACCTGCCCGGAAAAGCTGTCCCAGCTGCCGTAGAGCAGCGCCTGCTTTTCTGCTTCCGGCATACTGGCAAGGCTTGCAAGGTAGCCGGGGTCGTTTGCCAGCAGGGCGGGGTTATCAAAAATGCTGGAAGGGATGAACACCCGCGCCCGCTGCAGCTTCTGTTCGGTGCCGTCCGGCAGCTTTACCGTGTATTCCTCGGTGATAGGCGTGCCGGGCGGTGCGGGCGTGATGAACCGTGCCTTCACCCACCCGTGGCCGATGCCGCCGGGATTGGTGGTGGCCCGCATGTACACCCGGGTGCCCGGGCCGGTGGGACGGTTGCGGCTCATCATGTAGCTGTACTCTTCCCATTCAAAGTGGGTCAGCTCGTCAAAGCCGATAAAATCGAAGGCCTTGCCCTGATAATTGGTACGGTCCTTGGTGTACTGCATGGAGCCAAAGTAAATTTTTGCCCCGCTGGGGAAGTTCCACACATGGGCCGTGGCGTTGTACTGTGCCTGCGGGAACGCCCTGTGGTAGTACACCTGGCTCTTGTCCACCAGATCAGAAAGCTGCGGGTAGGTCTTGCGCAGGATCAGCGCCCGGTAGTGCGGAATGTGCACCTGCCGCAGCGCTTCGATCACCAGCGCGTCGCTCTTGCCGCCGCCTGCTGCACCGCCGTACAGCGCTTCCGGCTCCGGGCGGCTCATAAATTCGGCCTGCCGCGGCTGGGGCCGCCAGACCACCGGCACTCTTGCTTGTACAATGCTCATGGTTCTTCCTCCACCGTCGGCAGCAGCACCACGCCGCACTCCGCTCCTTCTGCCTGTGCCCCCTGATCGTTCAGGGTCTTGGCTACACCGGCCAGATCCTTGAGCACCGCCGTGGCCTCCTTGAGGTCTTTCATGGTGCCTGCTCCCGATGCGCCTTCCTTTTTTGCCGCCTTTTGCCGGGCATTCAGTTCCCGCACCTGCTGTGCCAGCAGGGTGCTCAGGGTGTCCGTGGCTCGGCTCAGGCTGGCCAGCCCTCTGGCCTGTTTTGTCTGCCCCATGGTGTTGGGTATCAGCTCCTTTCCGCCCTGGTGTGCTGGGCTATGGCAAAAGGATACCACTGGTGCTGCTTTCCCAACAGTGTGCACTTTTACAGGGCCATATCGTATATTTTAAATTTAAGAATCCGATTCGTATACTTTCGTCCCTTGTAATTCATCGCTGTTTCGTATCTTTTCAAAAGCAGTGTTTTTTCTCCATCAAAATTTGTGGCAGACCCGCAGAAAACCTCCAAAGTCATACTCATTTGCGATTTTTGGACAGAAAATGAAAAAAGTGTGTTTATTCTGTGGACAAATGCTTTTGTAAAATGTTACAATAGGTTCTGTTCTTTCCCGTCCCACGCACGGACGGGATGTTTTATCTGAATCAGGAGGTTCCTCATGTTAGAAAACATCTTTCATCTGAAGGAGAACCACACCGATGTCAAGACCGAGATCATGGCAGGTATCACCACCTTCATGACCATGGCTTACATCCTTGCGGTCAATCCCAACATCCTTTCTGCTTCCGGCATGGATTCGGAAGCCGTTCTGATCGCCACCGCGCTGGCATCCTTTGTTGGTACTGCGCTTATGGCTCTGCTTGCCAACTATCCGTTTGCACTGGCACCCGGCATGGGCCTGAACGCCTACTTCTCCTACACGGTCGTTCTTACCATGGGCTACAGCTGGCAGTTGGCCCTGATGGCCGTCTTTGTAGAGGGCATCATCTTCATCGTGCTGTCCCTCACCAATGTCCGTGAGGGCATCTTCAATGCCATCCCCATGACCCTGAAGAGCGCCGTCAGCGTGGGCATCGGCCTGTTTGTTGCTTTCGTTGGCCTGCAGAACGCAAAACTGATCGTCAACAGCGATTCCACCCTTGTCACCTACCAGCACTTCAAGGGCGAGACCTTCTCCAGCGTGGGCATGGGCGCGATCCTTGCCCTGTTGGGTATCGTGATCACCGCCATCCTGCTGGTAAAGAAGGTCAAGGGCGGCATCCTGTACGGCATCCTTATCACATGGGTGCTGGGCATCCTCTGCGAGATCGCCGGCATCTATGTTCCCAACCCCGACGCAGGCATGTACTCCGTCATTCCCACCGCCTTCGTCAGCTTCGACTTCTCCGCGCTGGGCAAGACCTTCGGTCAGGTATTCAAGACCGATTTCTCCGGCGTTGGCATCCTGAACTTCTTCGCCGTCATGTTCTCCTTCCTGTTCGTTGACCTGTTCGATACTCTGGGCACCCTGATCGGTGTTGCCTCCAAGGCCGACATGCTGGACGAGGACGGCAAGCTGCCCCACATCAAGGGCGCACTGATGGCCGACTCCATCGCCACCTGCGCAGGCGCTGTGCTGGGCACTTCCACCACCACCACCTTCGTCGAGAGTGCTTCCGGCGTTACCGAGGGCGGCCGCACCGGTCTGACCTCTATGACCACCGGCATCCTGTTCCTGCTGGCCACCATCTTCAGCCCTCTGTTCCTCACCATCCCGTCCTTTGCAACGGCTCCGGCCCTGATCATCGTGGGCTTCTACATGATGGGTTCCGCCGTCAAGATCGACTTCAATGACCCCAGCGAGGGCATTCCCGCCTTCCTCACCGTTCTGGCCATGCCCACTGCCTACAGCATCTCTGAGGGCATCGCCATCGGCGTCATTTCCTGGACCATCATCAATGTCGTCTCCGGCAAGGCCAAGGAAAAGAAAATCAGCCCCCTGATGTATGTGCTGACCGTGCTGTTCATCCTCAAGTACGTGTTCCTCTAAGCCGCCGATCTTACCGCAAGCAAAAAAGCTCCCGTCCTGATGATGGACGGGAGCTTTTCTGCTTCCTGTGATCCGGAACAGCCTGCGCATTCGCTCCGGGCTGTCCGGCGTGGAACTATTCTTTTTTTAGCAATCGGGGTTATTTGCGCCGCGGGTGGATATGCACTTCCGGGATAGCCACGTTATCATAGTGGATCGGCTTATCTGCCGCCGGAGTGCCGTCCGCATCCGTATGATGTGCCACCTTGCCGGTATGGATTTCCGGCAAGGCCACGGTTTCTTCCTCATGGGGATGCTCCCGCTTTTTTCCGAGCCACGTTTTCAGATGGTGATAAAGCGACATTGCACGTCTCCTTTCCCGGTGCGGAAGCCCGCCCGAACTGTAAAGATCAGCTTCAGATAAAATTGATGAACACCGTAATGACCAGACTGTTCAGAAAGTCCGCAAACAGACTGCCCACCAGCGGGATCAGCAGATACGCCTTGACCGAGGGCGAATATTTATCGCAGATAGCCTGCATGTTGGCCATAGCGTTGGGCGTTGCGCCCATGCCAAAGCCGCAGGTGCCGGATACGATCACCGCCGCGTCGTAATCGCGGCCCATGATGTTGAACACCACCAGCACCACATACAGGATCATGAACAGGGTCTGCCCGGCCAGCAGCACGATCAGCGGCAGGGCCAGCTCTGCCAGCTGCCACAGCTTCAGGGTGATCATAGCCATGCCCAGAAACAGCGAAAGGCAGATGCCGCCAATGTCATTGATCTCGCCCATATACACGGTGTAGCCGCCGCCATACTCACCCACATTGCGGATGATGGCCGCCGCGATCATGGCACCGATATAGATGGGGAAGGTCATGCCCGTCAGGCTCAGAAGTCTGGACAGCACCGTGCCGATGCCCATGGCGACGATCAGCTGGAAGCTTGCCGCCGGGTACATGGTGGTGTGGCGCTCGTGCTTCATTTCTTCTTCCACCAGCAGGCTGTCATCCTCCGGTACCACCGTGGCCAGCAGGTTGTGCCGCTCAATGAGCATCTTACCGATGGGGCCGCCCATCATGCTGCCCGCGATCAGGCCATAGGTGGCCGCTGCCGTACACAGGGTGGTGGCCCCCTGAATGCCAAAGTCCTCCAGCACCGGGCCAAAGGCACCGGCGGTGCCGTGACCGCCCACCATGGGGATGGAGCCGGTGCAAAGGCCCACCAGCGCATCCACGTCCAGCAGCTTTGCCAGCCCCACGGCTACAAAGTTCTGGCTGACGATCAGCACGATGACCACGCCCAGAAACACGATCATCGCTCTTCCGCCGCTTTTCAGCACCTTGAGGTTTGCCTGGAAACCCACCGAGGTGAAAAACATCACCATGCAGACTTCCTTTAGAATATCATCAAATGCAAACTCGGCAACGCCGGTCACATAGCACACACAGGTAAAAATGGCGAACAGCACGCCGCCAATGACCGGAGCCGGAATGCAGAAACGTTCCAGCACCTGCACCCTTGCCCGCAAAAATTTGCCCAGCATCAGCACCAGCACAGCAACGGCCAGTGTCTGATACATATCCAATTCGATCTTCATTGCTCTACTTTCCCTCAGTTCCCAGCCGCTTCATCGACCGTAATTCCTGCCGCCTTATAATATGCGGCCGCACCCGCATGAAACGGAATGTCAACGCCCTCTACTGCGTTTTCCTCCGGGTCCAGCGGGATACCCAGCTGCTCTTCCAGCCCTTCCCGGCTGGAGAACAGAAGCTGTGTCAGCTGCTGCACCTGCTTTGCAGGCAGCGCGTTGCTGGCCAGCAGAACGGCTTTCACGCCCACCGTCTGCACCTTCTCCGTCTGTCCGGGATAGGTGCCTGCCGGCAGCGTAACGCCGCTGTAGGCGCTGTAAGCGCTCTGCAGGCGCCGTGCTGCCGCACCGTCCACCTTCAGCAGCCGGATACCGCACTCGCCTGCCAGAGCGGTCAGCACCGGGCTGGGCGCGCCCACCGTCATAAAGATGGCATCCACCCTGCCCGCCTTCAGCTGGGCAGCGGCATCCTCATAGTTCAGGTTTACCATGCTCACCATCTTGTCGTTCAGACCATAGGCAGATAAGATCTGCCGCGCGTTCTGCTCCGAACCAGATTCCTCCGCGCCAATGCTCACCGTCCTGCCATGCAGGTCCTCAATGGACTGGATGTCGGAATCCGCCCGCACCACCACCTGACAGGTCTCGGTGTACAGCGCCGCCACGGCACCAAAGCCCCGGCTTTCCTCCTCGTCGGCAAAGATGCCGGTCTGATCATAGGCATCCTGCACAAGGTCTGCCTGTGCAATGGCCAGCTGCAGGTATTCGCCGGCCAGCAGACGCAGGTTCGCTGCGGAACCGGCGGTAGCCTTCAGCTCCACCTGCCCGTTGTCCGTCTCATTTTCCAATGCTGCGAACCGCTCACCGAACTCCCGGTAGATACCGCCCTCGCCAGCCACACCGAAGCGCAGCCGTTTGGCCTTTTCTGTCGATGCACATCCGCTCAGAACCGCAGCTGCCAGCAGAATGCCTGCCAGTGCCGCCGCGAGCCATTTCTTTTTCAAGATCACCACTCCTCTTCCTGCCGCCGCAGTGCGGCAGAGCTTTTATCCTAAATTATACGCATATTGCGGATGAAATGCAATCACCTGCTGCAGAAAAGGAATGCACTTACCCTCCGAACAGCCCGAAGAAGCTGGTATGGGTCACCCCCAGCACAAGGAACAGTGCGATCAGTGCAAACAGCACTCCGATGATAATATCCATCTGGTGCACGGTCAGCGGAAAATGATCGTACATCTTTTCTTTCGCATTCACAAAGTTTTTGTCGCCGTTGTTGAGCAGGCTCTTTTTTCCTTCCTCAAAATCCACCTTCTGCGCGGCCAACTCTGCCTGCTCCTGTGCAAGCTGTTCTTCCCGGGCCGCAAGAGCAGCTTCCCGCCGGGCAAGCTCAGCCTCGCGCTCTTCGGGCGTCTGTTTTTCCTGTGCCATAACGTACCTCCTGATGGTGTTTTTATTATAATACCACACAAATGCAGATAAAAAAAGCGGGCCGCCTGCCCAAAAGCAGACGACCCACAGAAAAAGCTCTTACTTCTTTGCCAGATACTTGCGGATATCGATGGCCACAGCCACGATAATGACAAGGCCCTGAACGATGTAGGTGTAGGAGGAGTTCACGTTCATGAACTGCAGAGCCACCTTCATCAGCTCAAAGACCAGAACACCGACCAGAACGCCGGGCACAGTGCCGACGCCGCCGGTGGTGGAAACACCGCCGATGGTGCAGGCTGCGATGGCGTCCAGCTCATAGCCCATTGCAGTGTTGACGGATGCGCCGCCGGACTTTGCAGCCAGCAGGCAGCCTGCCAGACCGAACATGCAGGAGGCCAGAATGTAGATGCGGATCTTGGTAGCGTGCACGTTGACACCGGCCACCTCAGCAGCAGCCTCGTTGCCGCCGATGGCGTACATGTACTTGCCGTGGCGGGTCTTGTTGTACAGGAACCAGAAGCATGCAGCCACCACCAGTGCGATCCAGATCAGCACGGGCACACCGATGATGGTGTTGGAGGCCAGAGAGGTGAAGTTCTTGTTCAGGGAGCCGATGGGGGTACCGCCGGTGTACACCAGACAGATACCGTAGACCACCTGCTGCATACCCAAGGTAGCAATGAAGGGCTGCACCTTCAGGTAGCTGACCACCAGACCATTGCACAGACCCACGATGGCGCAGATGGCAATGACCAGAATGAACACCACGGGGGTGGACAGGGTGGGCATATTGGGGTAGAACTTGCCGGAAGCGCCTTCGGTCTGCGCAAAAATGCAGGCCAGACATGCGGCAAAACCAGCCAGACGGCCAGCGGACAGGTCGTTACCGGTAGTGATCAGGCAGCCGGAAATGCCCAGCGCGATGATGTAGCGGATGGACACGTTCTTGAACAGGTTGATCATGTTGGTGCCGGAGAAGAAGTTGGGGTGCATGATGCCAACGATCAGAGTGATGGCCAGCATCATCATAATAATGGCGTTGTTGCTGAGCCACTTGCCCACAGCCTTGCCATTCAATTTTTTGGTAGCTTCCACGATAGACAGCCTCCTTAATTACTGATTTGCCGCAGCTGCGTCAGGTGCGGTCTCGAACTGGGTAGCCAGCGCCATGATGTTCTCCTGCGTGGCATCCTTACCGTCGATAAAGCCGGTGATGCGGCCATCGCACATGACCATGACACGGTTGGACATACCGATGATCTCGCTCATTTCGGAGGAGATCATGATAATGCTCTTGCCCTGCTTGGCCAGATCGGCGATGATGCAGTAAATTTCATACTTTGCACCGACGTCGATGCCGCGGGTAGGCTCGTCCAGAATGAGCACATCGGGGTTGTTGGCAAGCCAGCGGGCGATCAGCACCTTCTGCTGGTTGCCGCCGGAAAGGCTCTTGATCTGGGTCTTGGGGCTGGGCACCTTGATGGCCATCTTTTCCTTGTTGGTAGCCACCAGATCCAGGATCTTCTTGTTGTCCAGCATGATGGGGCCCTTGCGCAGGGCATCCAGCGATGCAATGGAGATGTTATCCGCAACACTCAGCACACCCATGATGCCGGTGGCACGGCGGTCCTCGGTCAGCAGAGCCACGCTCTTCTGGATGGCATCGCGGGGCTGCTTGATGTTCACCTCTTCGCCCTTGATCCACACCTTACCGGAGGTATGGGCACGCAGGCCGAAGATGCCTTCCATCAGCTCGGTGCGCTGTGCGCCCACCAGACCGGCCACGCCCAGGATCTCGCCTTTTTTGACCTCGAAGCTGCAGTGGCGGAAGGAGCGCGGATGGATGGAGGTGAAGTCCTCCACCTTCATCATCACCTCGTCCGAGGGATGGTTCTCCAGCGGGGGATACAGGTTCGACAGCTCACGGCCGACCATCTTTGCAATGATCTCTTCCTTGGTCATGTTGGCAACGTCCCACTTACCGATGTACTGGCCATCGCGCATGATGGTGACTTCGTCCGCGATCACCTTGATCTCGTCCATCTTGTGGCTGATATAGACCAGTGCCACGCCCAGAGCCTTCAGCTCACGCATGATGCGGAACAGCGACTCAACTTCGTTTGCGGTCAGTGAGGAAGTGGGTTCGTCCAGGATCAGCACCTTGCAGTTTGCGGAAACAGCCTTTGCAATTTCCACCATCTGCATCTGTGCGATGCTCAGAGAGCCAAGCTTTGCACGGGGATTGATCTCCAGCTTCAGCTTTTTCAGCAGCTCCTCCGTATCCTTGTACATTTTGGCGTGATCCACCACTGTAACAGGGCCGTACTTTTTGGTGGGGTAGCGGCCCAGCCAGATGTTCTCGGCCACAGTACGTGCCGGGATCGGCTGCAGTTCCTGATGCACCATGGCAATGCCGCGGTTCAGTGCATCCAGAGGGGTGGTGATGGTAACTTTTTCGCCCTCGTATTCAATTTCGCCCTCGTCCATCTTGTAAATGCCAAACATGCATTTCATCAGTGTGGACTTACCGGCGCCGTTTTCACCCATCAGCGCCATGACCTTACCGGGGCGAAGCTCCAACTGGGCGTGATCCAGCGCTTTGACGCCGGGGAAGGTCTTGACCACGCCTTTCATTACCAGACGGTATTCTGACATTCCGCAGAGCCTCCTTGTCGTTTATTATAAGGCCGCAGAAAAACCTTTTTTCAAAACAAGGCGCGTGCGTGGAGAATATTTCTCGCACGCACGCGCTTTATAGCTTTGTTCAAGCCGTCAAGGTCCACTGCGCACCTTGCATTGTTTCAGGAAAACTTTGGTCTTACTTCACGTACTCGGAAGCGTTGTCCTTGGTCACCTTCACATAGTCGACCCAGTAATACTGCTCGACCTTGGAGCCTTCAACGTACAGCTTGGTAGCCTCAGCAGCTGCGGTAGCCTGACCCACGTCGTCGTTCAGCACGGTACCGGTCATGTTGCCATCCAGAACGTCCTGAACAGCCTCAGCCAGTGCATCGACACCAACCAGATAGATGTCCTTGCCGACGGTGCGGCTTGCCTGCTGGATGGACTGCAGAGCGCCCAGTGCCATTGCGTCGTTGTTGCAGAAGACAACTTCGATCTTGTCGCCGTACTGAGACAGAGCGTTTGCAACGTCCTGCTGAGCGGTGGTCTGATCCCAGTTGTCCAGGTACTCGTACAGGCACTCAACTTCCTTGCCTGCATCGGTCAGGGCCTTGATGGAGTACTCGGTGCGGTACTGAGCATCGATGTTCTCGGGGTCGCCCTTGCACATAATGTAGGTGATCTTGCCGTCGCCGTTGATATCGCCCTGAGTCTCGGTCTCCAGGATCAGCTCGCCCTGATAAGTACCAGACTGACGTGCGTCAGCACCAACGTAGCAGCACTTGTCTGCGTAGGAGTCCAGAACGCTCTTGTCGGGCTCACGGTTGATGAAGACGATGGGAGTCTCAGAGGGCTTGATGGTATCAACGATGGTCTGAGCGGAAGTGGTCTGGACGGGGTTGATGACCAGGACGTCCACGCCCTGCTGCAGGAAGGTGTTGATCTGCTCGGTCTGGGTGTTCTGGTCGTTCTTGCCGTCCATGATGGTGACGGAGTAGCCCATGTCCTTCAGGTACTCTTCCAGATCGGAGCGGTACAGGGTCATGAAGTTATCAGCAAACTGATAGATGCACACGCCGATGTTTGCGGAACCGTTGGTTGCAGCAGCGCTGGAAGCAGCAGAAGATGCAGCAACAGAAGAAGCAGCAGTAGAAGTGCTGGAAGAGCCGCCGCAAGCGGTCATAGCAGCGGTAGCGCCCACAACAGCGGAAGCCTTCAGGAAGTCACGACGCGAAATCATTTTCATAATAATGTTCTCCTTCAATTCGTATCTCAGCATTTTCACAGGAGCAATCTTGCATGCACCTGTAATTCCTGTTCGTATTATACCCTTGCAGCACCCCACTGTTCAAGAGAACAAGTTCACAAGATTGAAGGAGTTCTTTTGTGCTATTTCAACAAATGCTTTTTGGGCCCGCCAATTTCTTTTCTCGAAACATCACAATTTTTCATACATTTGCAACCTCCCTACAAAAGCAAAAAAATTATGTCATTTTTCTCTCAAAAAGATTACAAAATGTTGCATCGTCCGGTTTTTGCAGCTTTTTCATTTCTTGTATATCTTGAAAAATATTTTCAGGAATAGTTCATCCCTGTTCTTCCGCATTTTTTCGCTTCATTTCTGCAATTTTCTGAAAATCGCCTGTCATTCCCGGTTCCTGCCGCCCGCCTTTTGCAAAGAAAATGCCCGGAAGCTTTCCTGAGCCTCCGGGCATCCCGATCCGAGTATCTTTTACAGATGCAGCAGCATCTTTGCAATGTTGAAGTAGATCAGCAGCGTGGTGGTATCCACAATGGTGGTGATCAGGGGTGAAGCCATCACGGCCGGATCCACATGCAGCTTTTCTGCCGCCACCGGCAGAATGCCGCCGATCAGCTGCGAGAGCAGAACAGTGCAGATCAAAGTCAGGCACACCACCAGCGCCACCGGAGCCGCGATGCGGTCAAACACCAGCAGCTTTACAAAGTTGCATACGGCCAGCGTGCCGCCGCACATCAGGGCTACGCGGCTCTCGCGCCAGAGGATGCGGGGCAGATCGTGGGGCTGGATGTCGCCCACTGCCATGCCGCGGATGATGGTGGAGGTGCTCTGGCTGCCCGCGTTGCCGCCTGCATCGGTCAGCATGGGGATGTATGCAGTCAGCACGGTCACAGCGGCCAGTGCATCCTCGTATCCGCGAATGACCAGACTGGAGAAGGTGGCACTGATCATCAGGAACAGCAGCCACGGCGCACGGCTCTTATACAGATCCCACATGCTCTGCTTGAAGTAGGGCTTGTCGGAGGGGCCGATTGCGTTCATCTTTGCAATATCTTCGCTGGCCTCGTCCTGCAGGATGCTGATAGCATCGTCAATGGTCACGATGCCCACCAACCGGTTCTCGGCGTCCACCACCGGAATAGCCAGAAAGCCGTATTTCTCGAACAGGTTGGAAACATCCTCCTGATCGGTGGTGGTGCTCACGCTGACCACATTGGAATCCATCAGGTCCTTGATAGGCTCTTCTGTGTTCTTTGCCAGCACCAGCGCCCGCAGGGACACCACGCCGATCAGCCTGCGGCTGTCATCGGTCACATAGCAGTTGTTGATGGTCTCCTTGTCAAAGCCATTCCTGCGGATGGCCTCCATAGCCTGTGCCACGGTCATGTCCGGCCGCAGCTCCATCAGCTCGGTGGTCATCACGCCGCCGGCCGAGTCCTCCGGGTACTTGAGCAGCTCGTTGATCATGCGGCGGGTGGTGGGGTCGGCCTGACCCAGAATGCGCTTGACCACGTTGGCAGGCATTTCCTCCACAAGGTCGGTGGCATCGTCCACGAACAGTTCGTCCACAACAGCCTTCAGCTCGGTATCGGTCAGGCCGTCGATCAGCTTCTGCTGGGTCTCAGGGGTCAGTTCGGTGAACACATCTGCGGCCAGATCCTTCGGGCACAGACGGAACAGCACCGGGAGCTTTTCTGCAGGCAGATCCTCAAATACCGCCGCAAGGTCGGGCGCGGGCAGAGTTTCCATCACATCCCGCAGGCTCTGGTATTTCTTGGCATCGTCCAGATTTGCCAGCATGGTCTTGAGGGTATCGATCGAGATTTCAGACATAAAAAAGCTGCCTCCTTTTCAGTGGCAGCTCTCGTTTCTTCTTTTCAGGGAACGCAAACACGCACCGTGTGCATTCACACACAGCAGGGTCTGCGCAAAGCAGAAACGGCGGCTGCCATCATATAAAATAATCGGGGAGAAAGACTGCTGCTACTGCCAGCAGGTTCCATGACAACCACCTCGTTTTCCTGTTGTAAAAAGACACTTTTTGCCTTTTCCGCCCATTACTTTACCACTGCTTTTTTGCCGCGTCAACCCTGCTTTTTAAATTTTTCCGTTTCTTTACAAAAAGTAAAAGTGCCCGATGACATTTTTCGTATCATCAGGCACTTTTATCCTGTCAGAGCATGTCCCGGGCGGGATGGAAGGCTCTTTGCTTACAGGGTCTCTACCGTATCAAACAGGTCTTTTGCGGCTTCCACAGCATCCTTGCTGCCAAACACCACCCGCACGCCGTTTGCCATGGCGGCACCCAGCTCTGCGGCCTGCTCCTTCAGCAGTGCGGCATCCACCGCACACAGGGCCTTGCGGTCTGCCGCCATCATTTCATCAGTGATGCCGCAGAAATACCGGCGGTCCGTCTCGCGGGCCTCAGCACGCGGCTTGCGGGGGGTGTCCAGCTTGGCCACAGTACCCACAATAAAATCGTTCAGGTCTTTTTCGGTGTACTCCCGTGCTGCCAGTTCTGCCGGACCTTTTGCAAAGGTGTCGTAGCTTTCCTTTACATGGGGGTCGCGGTAGGTGTACAGGTATTCCACGCCGTCCGAGGAGAGCATTCCGGTGCCGTAAGCGCCGCCCACCTCACGGATGTTGTGCCACAGGTATTCGTAGCTCATCACGCGGGCCAGCGCCTTGCGGTCGCTGCGGCGCTCCATGGGCCATACCTGTACATCGTAGTTCACACCGCCGTCAATGATAAACGCTTCGTTCACCGGCGGTGTCAGCGGCTCCACATAGGGCTTTGCCGCAGCGCGGCCCTCGGCAGCAAAGCGGCTGTCCGGCAGCAGAGTGCGCAGCTTTGCAAGGGCATCCTCGCTGCCGTACAGGCTGACCGTCAGCTCCGCGTGCTGCAGCACCTCTGTGCGCAGGGCATCCAGCTTTTCACCCAGTGCTGCCCAATTGCCGCGCTCCTGCACGCCGCACAAGAACTTGTAATAGCTCACACCGCTGCAGCGTTCACTCACCGCACCGTCCACCGTGTAGTGGGCACTGGCGCGGGTGGCTGCGTATACATTGCCCTGCTGGATGAACTGCTGTTCCATGTTCAACTTCTGCTGGCTCAGCACCCGTGCAAAAGCAGCTTCTGCCGCCGGGCCGGTAAGGATGGTATCATACAGCCATTCGCCGCCCAGCTCCACAGCCTTTTCCAGACTGCGTTCCAGCAGGCTCAGGCACAGGCTCAGCTTGGCATGGCAGGGTGCACCCTCCTGCCGCCCAGTCCAGATGTCCAGCTGGGTGCGGCTGTCGCCCAGCCATGTGCTGCGCAGAGTGTTCAGTTGCTGAGCGGTGTGTTCGGTGCTGTCCAGCTCGTCCAGCACATCGGTCAGCAGGTCCAGATACGGCATGTCCTCAGGCTTCACATTACCGAGGTCATAGTAGAAGTTCAGGTACAGGCTGCCTGCCGAAGGGTGATGCACCAGCTGCGCACCGGCCAGAAGTTCCCGCTCGCCTGGGGCCGTCCTTGCTCCGTCGCCAAGGTCGGCAACGGTCAGCGGGTGCTCCAGCACAAGCTTGCCATCGGTGCGGATGGGTTCGCCCTCCTCTTTTTTAGGCAGGGTGGGCACCTGCACCACCTGCACCGGAGCCGGTGCAAACAGCTCACGCAGCAGCTCATCGAACCAGCCAGCGGCCATCTTTTCCCGCAGGGAAGCAAACAGCCTGTCCGTGTGCAGCAGCAGGGCGGGGTCGCCGGTGTGCAGCCAGCCGGTGGAAGCGTTGATGGCATCCAGCACGCCGTCTGGTAGGGTGCCCGGGCGCTCCAGCGATGCAAACTCTGCTGCGTTCAGCGAAGCCAACAGCAGTTCCTGCGGGACGCCCTCGGCCAGAATGCCGTCCACCGCCTTGCGCACAGCGGCAGCAAACTTGCGAGCGCTCTCCTCGGTGGCACCGCGCAGCACCAGTTCCAGCACCGGCTGCAGGGTGCTGTCGTCAAAGCCAATGTCAATATCTGCGCCCAGCTTTTCGGCCAGCAGTGCCGCCTTCAGCGGGGAGTTATTGGTGCCAAGCAGGGCATCCAGCAGGATCTCCACGCCCAGCTGCCGCTCCCGGTCTGCAAAGGCACCGGTGTACCATGCCAGAGCACACTGCACCTCGTCCGGCTCCGGGTTTTCGGTATAGTAGGGCAGTTCCACGCAGGCACCCGCCTGCTCGTGCTGCACGGTCAGCTGCGGACGGCTGGTGCCCTTGGGCATTTTGGAGAGATAATCCCTGTCCAGCAGTTCCAGCTTTTCAGCCATATCCATTTTGCCATAGAGGGTAATGCAGCAGTTGTCGGCGCTGTAGTGGCGGTGATATACCCGCTTATACTTTTCATAGGTCAACGCCGGGATGCTGGCCGGGTCGCCGCCGGAAACAAAGCCGTAGGCCGTATCCGGGAACATGGCCCGTTCCAGTGCATTTTCCAACTGAGCATCCGGTGCAGCCAGAGCGCCCTGCATCTCGTTGTACACCACTCCGCTCACGGTGCCGTCGGCACTGCGGTGCCAGCCCTCCTGTTCAAACACGCTCTTGTCCACCATAGCCAGCGGGCAGAACACCGCGTTCAGGTAGACATCCATCAGGTTTTTGAAGTCGGTCTCATTGGGCGTAGCGAACGGGTAGACCGTCTTATCCGGGAAGGTCATCGCATTCAGGAAAGATGCCATGCTGCTTTTGAGCAGCTGCAAGAACGGCGAGGTCACCGGGTATTTTTCGCTGCCTGCCAGCACCGAGTGCTCCAGAATGTGGAACACGCCGGTGTCATCGGACGGGAAGGTGCCAAAGCCGATGCCAAACGCCTTGTTGGTATCCTCATTTTCCACCAGCAGCACCGTGGCACCGCTCACATCGTGGGTAAGCACGGTCAGGGTTCCGTGCTGTTCAGGGCAGTCCTCGGTACGCACGAGGGTATAACCGGGAAATCGTTCCATTTCGTTTTCTCCTTTGTGGTTTTGAAATCGTTTGACACTATTGTATCATTCGCCGCTTAAAAAGACAATTACAGGCTTGTTAATAATAACCAGAAAGACGATTTAAAATGGCCTCCGTTACACTCTGGCCATATTCAGCGGAAATTTTATTTTTATTTCGCATTTGTCGCGGCCTGCGGGCCGCTCCAAACGCACTTTCACGAATAGAGTCGCTGCCGAAAACTGCATCTTTACTGCGTAATGGCAACAATATGCCGTTTGCCGTCACGCCCCCCTTCCCGTGAAAAAGGAAACAAGCCGGCCCCGCAGGGCTGGCTTGTTTGCAAAATTATAAAATAATATTTCCTCTGATATTGCCAACGCGAAAGCGTCGGCAATTTTAAATCGTATTTTTTACACCTGTTTTGCGCCCTCAGTCCGGCAGGACACCCGGAACAGCACAAAGCCCACTGCAAACAGCAGCGCCAGCATCCCAATGCCCACATTGGCGCTGCCGGTCAGCTGGCTGCCCACGCTCACGATCATGGTGCCAAGGAAGGACGCGCCCTTGCCGCAGATGTCGAACAGGCCAAAGTATTCGCCGGATTTTTCAGCCGGGATGATCTTGGCAAAGTGGCTGCGGCTCAGTGCCTGCACGCCGCCCTGGAACATGCCCACCAGCACGGCCAGTATCCAGAACTGCCACTGGCTGGTCAGGAAGAAGGCAAACACCGCAATGCCGGTGTAGGCCGCGATGCAGACCGGGATAAGCTGGCTGGACGGATATTTTGCGCTTAGACGACCAAAGATCAGCGCCGAAGGGAAGGCCACGATCTGCGTTACCAGCAAGGCAAGCAAAAGGCCGGTGGTCTCCAGCCCCAGTGCCGTGCCGTAGGCGGTGGCCATATCGATGATGGTATACACGCCGTCGATGTAGCAGAAGAAGGCCAGCAGGAACCAGAACACCTGCTTATCCTCGCGCAGATGCTTGAGGGTGTGGCCGATGCGCACAAAGCTCTGCCGGATGGCGTGCTGCTCTACCTCCACATAGTTGATCTGCTTATAGCTCCGCAGCAGCGGCAGGGTGGTGCCCAGCCACCACACAGCGGTGATGAGCAGCGCCACGGAAAGGGCGGTCATCTGGCTCAGGCCGATGGCCCCGCTGCCCAGCACCAGCGCCAGACACACCACAAAGGGCACGCAGCTGCCAATGTAGCCCCATGCATAGCCCTGCGAAGACACAACATCCATGCGTTCCGGGGTGGTCACATCGCCCAGCATGGAATCGTAGAACACCAGACTGCCCGAAAAGCCGATCTTTGCAAGGATGAAGATGATCAGGAACGGCATCCATGTAGTAGCAAGGCCCATAGCACAGCAGCCTGCCACGCCCACGAACAGGCAGAGCATGAAGATGGGCTTTTTAAAGCCTCTGGTATCGGCCAGCGTGCCCAAAATCGGCCCCAGCACTGCCGTGATCACCGTGACCACCGAGCTTGCATAGCCCCAGTAGGCCAGATAGTTCACCGGACTCAATCCCCCGGCCTCGGCCAGCGCATTAAAGAAAATGGGCACCAGTGTGGCGATCATCAGCACAAAGGCCGAGTTGCCCACATCGTACAGGATCCATGACCGCTCCAGCGGGGTCACCTTGAATTTTTCGCTTTGCATTTTTACTCTCTCCCTACACCGCCGGGCGGTGCACCCTCATTTTTTGTGCCCGCTCAAAACTCCCCGAAGGTGTGGTCAAAGGCCTTGCTCAGGGGCTGGTCCGTGTCCAACTTTGCCACAAATTCCAGGATCAGCGTTTCTGCCAGCGGAAGCGCCTGCGCATACAGTTCTTCCAGCCGCTTGCCGCTCTCCACGCACTTCGGGTTCGGCTGCGGATCTGCCACAAGGCCGTGCAGCATGTCGTATTTGCCCACCACCTTCATGCCTGTCAGCACCACCCAGCGCTTGACAGGATTGGACGCCTGCAGCAGCCTGTGCACTGAGATCATGCCCTTGAGCGAGTCCAGCGCCACCTGCTCCGAGATGCCCTCGTAAAAGGGCGCGATTGCCTTTGCATTCTGTTCCGACGGGTGGATATGGCTGGCTGTGAAAAACTTCAGCGGGTCGTATCCGTCCCGGCGCAGCAGCATGTTGTCAAACTCGGTCTCGATCTCGCAGTGGGTCACGCCGCTTTCCCGGGTGAACTGCTCCACATACGGGTGGCAGGTGCTGTCCAGCGCAAAGTGGCAGACAAAACCCAGTGCATAGGCCAGCGCGGCATCCCGGTCTGCCTCGCAGTGCACCACCCTGCGCGCCCGGTCAAAAAAGACCCGCCCCGGCTCCTCGTGCATGGCGTTGCCCAATGCACCCACCGGGTTGGACTTGGCAGCATGGTAATAAAACAGCAGGTCCGGCCCGTGCAGGCCGATATCATAAAGCTCACGGTTCTGTTCCAGCTGAGCACGCAGTTCATCCGGCAGATGTTCCAGCACATTGGTGCCAAAGCGGCGGTGCGCATAAGTTGACGGCATGGCAGATTCCTCTCTTTCTCTCCGACAGGGTGCACAAAACGTCCCCCGGTTTTTGCGTTCTGTTTCAGTATAGCAGAAAGTTTCCCGACCTTCTACCCTTTTACGTCTGATTTTGGTAAAAAATTTGAATTATTTTGTGTTTTCGGCCAGTGGGCAGGCCGCGCAGCAAAAAAGGCACAGCCATCTGCAGACAGCTGTGCCTTCTCCCTTAAAATTCAGACTTTTTCGTAGCCCTGCGGCATCTCGTTCTTCCGGTTGCGGTCCATCAGGGTGCGCAGCGCGTCGCTGGCGCTCATGCCCTCCTTCACGATGGCGTTCACCGTCTGCACAATGGGCATTTCCACATTGTACTTTGCTGCCAGCTCCATAGCGGCAGGCAGTGCATTGATGCCCTCCACCACCATGCCGACTTCTTTGACTGCCTGCTCCGGGCTTTTGCCCTTGCCGATCAGAATGCCCGCACGATTGTTGCGGCTGTGCATACTGGTCGCCGTCACGATCAGGTCGCCGATACCGGCCAGACCCGCAAAGGTGTGGATGTTGCAGCCCATGGCCACGCCCAGCCGGGCGATCTCGGCAATGCCGCGGGTGATGAGGGCTGCGCGGGCGTTATCGCCGTAGCCAAGGCCGGTGGAGATGCCAACACCCAGCGCAATCACATTCTTCAGCGCGCCGCTCAGCTCCACGCCCTTGATGTCGGCGTTGGTGTACACACGCATACAGGTGTTGCTGAACACATCCTGCACATACTCGGCAGCGGCTTCATCCGGGCAGGCCGAAACGATGGTGGTGGGCAGATCCAGCGCCACCTCTTCGGCGTGGGTGGGACCGGAGAGCGCTACCAGCTTTACCCCTTTGGGGCCGCCCTCACGGTTCAGCTCGTCGGCGATGACTTCGGTCATGGTATATAAGGTGTCCGGCTCCATGCCCTTTGCAACGTCCACAAGGATCTGGCCGTCCGGGATGTAAGGCCGGGCCTTTGCCGTGGTGGAGCGCACAAATACCGACGGCACTGCAAACAGCAGCACATCCTTGCCGGTGCACACTTCCTCAATGCTCTTGGTAAACTGCAGCTCTTCCGGGATCTTCATGCCCGGCAGATTGGGGTGCACCCGCGTAGCGGAAAGGTTCTCCACCTCAGCCGGAAGCGCCGACCACACCTGCACATCATTGCCGCTGACACACAGCATCCGTGCCAGAGCCATGCCCCAGGTACCTGCACCCAGAACGCCAATTTTTTTCTTCGTCACGTTCGTGTCCTCCGTGTCTGCACCGCGCAAAGGGCACTGCGCCCTCTGCGGTGAATTTGCGCCTGTGCCGGGCCAAGCCCGGTGCGCGTTGTTATGTTCATTGTACACGAAAGCCGGTGCGCCGTCAACCGCTTGCCGCATTGCACAAAGTTTTCCAGATGGGTCGTCCGTTTTTGTACACATCACGCGTTTTGAGCAAACCGTTTGCACTCCATCCGGATTCATGCTATAGTATTCTGGTAGGTTTTGTAGGAATTTTAGAAAAAGCTCTTGACTTCAAGCGCACTCCAAGCCTTATAATACCTTTGTTCTTCCGATTTACAAAGTATTTGAATACCGTTCTGAGGGAACATTTTTCATGTTTGAAGCATTTCTTTCCAACCGTACGGTCAGCGTGCTGGCGGAGGCCCTGCCCCGTATCCTTACGGCAGGCCTTACCATGACCATCCCGCTCACGCTGGTCTCCTTCTTTTTTGCCATGATCATTGCCGTGGCCGTTGCGCTGGTGCAGTACGCCAATGTGCCGGTGCTGCGGCAGATCGCGCGGTTCTACATCTGGGTCATCCGCGGCACACCGCTGCTGGTGCAGCTGTTCATCATCTTTTATGGTCTGCCCAGCGTGGACATCATGCTGGACGCTTTCCCTGCTGCGGTCATCGCCTTTGCCTTCAACGAGGGTGCCTACTGTGCCGAGACCATGCGCGGCGCACTGGAAAGCGTGCCGCAGGGCCAGCTGGAAGCCGGTTACTGCGTGGGCATGAGCTGGTGGCAGATCATGCGCCGCATCGTGCTGCCGCAGGCCCTGCGCACCGCAGTGCCCGCTCTCTCCAACTCGCTCATCGGCATGATCAAGGACACCTCGCTTGCGTCCAATATCACAGTAGCCGAGCTGTTCATGGCGGGCCAGCGGGTGGCCGCCCGCACCTACATCTTCCTGCCCATCTACTGTGAGGTGGCCGTGGTGTATCTGCTGTTCTGCACGGTCATCACCAAGCTGCAGGCACTGCTGGAGCGTCGGCTCAACGCCCACGGCTTCCAGTAAGAAAGGAGTGTGGCAACCATGTCCATGTTAGAGATCAAAAACGTCCACAAATCCTTTTTCACCTACACAAAGCCCCGCCTGCAGGCAGGCATCTTCCACCGGCCCGGTGCACGCAAAGTGACCAGCGAGCTGCAGGTGCTGCGCGGCGTGGACCTGACCGTGGAAAAGGGCGATGTGGTGGCCATCCTCGGCCCCTCCGGCTCCGGCAAGACCACCCTGCTGCGCTGTCTGAACTTTCTGGAGACTGCCGACGCAGGCCAGCTCACCTTTGACGGTGAGACGTTCGACCTTGCCCAGGCCAGCCGTGCCGACATTGCCCGGCTGCGCAAAAAGACGGCCTTTGTGTTCCAGAGCTACAATCTGTTCCGCAACAAGACTGCCCTGCAGAACGTGACCGAGGGCCTCATCATTGCCCGCAAAATGCCCAAAGAGCAGGCGGATGCCGTTGGCATGAAGATGCTGGAAAAGGTGGGCCTTGCCGACCGAGCTGACTACTATCCGCGCCAGCTTTCCGGCGGCCAGCAGCAGCGCGTGGCCATTGCCCGGGCACTGGCCTCCGACCCGGAGATCATCTATTTTGACGAGCCGACTTCGGCCCTTGACCCGGAGCTGACTGGCGAAGTGCTGGCCGTGATGCGGCAGCTGGCCGAAGAGGGCATGACCATGCTGGTGGTCACCCACGAGATGGGCTTTGCCCGCAATGTTTCCTCCAAGACCGTTTTCATGGAGAACGGCGTGGTAGTGGAGCAGGCTCCCTCGCATGAGTTTTTCGCCAACCCCAAAGAGGAGCGCACCCGCGAATTTTTGCGGAAGATCGCTCACACCGAGTAAGGTTTAACCAACTCCCCCAGTCTGCTTCGCAGACAGCCCCCTCCGGGATGGGGCCTTTGGCAAAACCAGAAAGTCTCCCTCTTTGCCTGAAGGAGTTTATTTCACAAATATTTTTATAGAGGAAAGGGAATCCAACTATGAAACGCAGAACCTTTATTTCTCTTATGAGCGTTATGGCCGCTGCCGGCGTGCTGACTCTGTCCGGCTGCTCCAATTCTTCCGGCAGCACCGCTGCTTCCGGCACGGCCGCCTCTGTGGCTCCTGCTGCCGGCGACCAGCTGTCCAACATCCAGTCCAGCGGCAAGCTGATCGTTGCACTGGAAGGCGCATGGCAGCCCTGGAGCTACCACGACGAATCCGATACTCTGGTGGGCTACGATGTGGAAGTCTCCCGCGCCATTGCCGAAAAGCTGGGCGTGGAGCCGGAGTACGTGGAAAGCGACTGGGACAGCCTGTTTGCCGGTCTGGACGCAGGCCGCTACGACATCGTGTGCAACGGCGTGGAAGTGACCGACGAGCGCGCCAAGACCTATGATTTCACCGAGCCCTACGGCTACATCCACACTGCCCTTGCCGTCCGCAAGGATAACGACGAGATCACCAGCTTTGAGGACCTGAAGGGCAAGACCACCGCCAACAGCCTGGCTTCCACCTACATGGAACTGGCCGAGAGCTATGGTGCCACCGTACAGGGCATCGACACGCTGGAAGAGACCATCCAGCTGCTCACCGCAGGCCGCATCGACGCCACCCTGAACGCCGATGTTTCCTTCTACGACTACCTGAACGTCCACCCGGACGCAGATTTCAAGCTGGTGGCCCAGACCGAGGACGCATCCCACGTTGCCATTCCTCTGCGCAAGGGCGATGCCAGCGCCACCCTGCTGGATGCCATCAACACCGCCATCGATGATCTGCGTGCCGACGGCACCCTGAAGGAGCTGAGCGAGAAGTATTTCGGTCAGGATATTTCTGCGGAGAACTGAATCATTTGAATGCCCTCCGCTTTGCTCTGGGCATTTTCAGCGGAATATTTATTTTAATATCGCAAACCCCGGCAGACTGCGGTCTGCCGGGGTTTGCCTTTTCACGGGAAGGGCCGTAACCGGCAAATGCATCAATCACGTTTTTTCAGCTCTGCACATTCATTGCATCTGAATGCAAAAAGCTCTCCCTTTCGGGAGAGCTGGCATCGCGCAGCGATGACTGAGAGGGTTTTATGCGTGAAAATATGCGTAGATGATCTGTGCCGTCTGTTTGCCCACGCCGGGGGTATTTTCCAGCTGGTCAGGCGTGGCTTCCTTCACCGCGCCCACGCTTTTGAACTGGGCCATCAGCGCCTTGGCCGTTTTGGGGCCGATGCCGGGGATCTCCGTCAGGGTGGAGGAATAACTCTTCTGCTTCATCTGCTGCTTGCGGTAGGCATTGGCAAAGCGATGGGTCTCGTCCTGAATGGCCGTGATAAAGGTAAAGGTGCCCCGGTTCATATTGATGGCAATTTCCCGGCCGTCGCTGTCCACAATGGCGCGGGTGCGGTGGTGGTCGTCCTTCACCATGCCGTAGAGCGGCACATCCGCAAGGGCAGTCCCGGCCAGTGCATCTTTTGCCGCGCTCACCTGCCCCCTGCCGCCGTCCATCAAAAGCAGATCCGGCTTCTGCCCGAACCAGTTGCTGCAGGGTTCTCCCTTTTTTGCAAGCTCTGCGTACTTTTCATACTCTGCCGCCCGCCGGGAGACAGTCTCTGCCAGCGATGCATAGTCATCAGTGCCCGCCACCGTCTTCATCTTGAACTTGCGGTAGCCCGCCTTGTAGGGCTTGCCGTCCTTGAAGGTGACCATGCCGCAGACGCTGGAGCCATCGCCCCAGTTGGAGATATCGTAGCTCTCAATGGCACGGGGCGGCTTTGCAAGGCCCAGCACCTGCGCCAGCTCGTCCAGCAGCTTTTCCTCCCGGGCATAGCGGCCGCTCTCCCGGGCAAGACGCTCCACCGCGTTGGTGTGGGCCATCTCCACCAGATGGGCCTTATCGCCGCGCTGGGGCACATACAGCTGCACCTCACTGCCGCGCTTTTCGTTCAGCGCCTGCTGCAAAGCGTCGCTGTCCGGCGGCAGCTCGTCCACCGCAATGATCTTGGGGATCTGTTCGTCATCCAGATAATACCGGGGCAGAAATTCCTCCCGCACGGCGGCAATGTCCGAGGTATCGTGGAACAAAAACTCCCGCTTGTCGGTCAGCCGTCCGTCCCGGAAGCGCAGCACCGCCGCACACACGCTGTCCGGCGTGCCTGCCAGCGCCACCACGTCCATCTCCACATCCGGGTCCACAATGACCTTCTGCCCGGCGCTCACCTTGGTGATGGCTGCGATCTGGTCCCGCAGCAGCGCCGCCGTCTCAAATTCCAGCCGGTCCGAGGCCTCCTGCATCCGCTCGTTGAGGATCTTCAGGATGTCCTTTTTGCCATAGCGAATCAGGTGCACGGCGCTCTTGACGGCCTGATTGTAGTTTTCGCAGCTGATCCTGCCGCTGCACACTGCCATGCACTTGCCGATGTGCGCATTCAGGCAGGGGCGTCCTTTGCCGATCTCCTGCGGGAAGCGCTTATTGCACCTTGGCAGCAGAAAGGCATCCATGGCGGTTTCTGCCATCTGCCGCGCCGCAAAGCTGGAGGTATAGGGGCCGATATACTCGGCATCGTCCTCCTCCTTTTGCAGCACGAAGGAGAGCCGGGGCCATGGCTCCTTTGTCACCTTGATATAGCTGTAGCCTTTATCATCCTTGAGCAGGATGTTATACTTCGGCGTGTGGGCCTTGATCTGGCTGGCTTCCAGCACCAGCGCTTCAAACTCGCTCTGGCAGACGATCACGTCAAAGGCATAGGCATGGGCAATCATCTGGCTGACCTTGTTGTCGTGGGGCACGCCCTCGCGGAAATACTGGCTCACCCGGATGCGCAGCCGCTTTGCCTTGCCGATATAAATGATGGTGTCCGTCTTATCCCGGATGATATACACGCCGGGCAGCAGCGGCAGCATACAGGCTTTCTGATACAGTTCAGCTTTGGTCATGGATTCTCCTTGAAAAACAAAAAGCGGCAGGTTCCCCCGCCGCTCCATTTATAGACACAAATTACTCAGCAAAACCGGACTCCACCAGCTTGATCAGGCCGTCAACAGCAGCCTGCTCATCAGCGCCGTCAGCGATGATGCGGATGGTGGTACCGCCCACGATGCCCAGAGACAGAACGCCCAGCAGGCTCTTTGCGTTCACGCGGCGTTCTTCCTTCTCGACCCAGATGGAAGACTTGAACTCGTTAGCCTTCTGGATGAAGAAGGTAGCCGGACGAGCGTGCAGACCAACCTGATTTTCAACGGTAACTTCTTTCACGTACATAGTAAAGCGCTCCTATCTAATATCGTTTTGGGTATAGAATCTGTATCCTGTGCCTGTTGCGTTACGATTATTTTAGCGCAAGTCGAAACGGTTGTACAGCCCCCCGGCGCATTTTTGGCGGTTTCTCCAATGAAAAGCGGCCCATTTTTCATTATTTATACAAAGATAATAAAATTATTCCCCGAAGGTTAGAGGGTAGATACAAAAGTTTTCAACATTTTTTCGACCGTCGGGCAATATCTCGGCCGTTTTTGTGCGTTTCCAGCACCATACCCTCTGGCCCGAGCATCCATTTTCGTGCCTTTTTCGCTGTCCGATGCACCTGCAGCTGCCGCCCGGAGTTACTTCTGTGCGCTGCCCTCGTACCGCATCCAGACCAGAGCACACTTTTTCACCACAGCCGGATATTGCTCCGGCGTGAACTCCAGCTCAGTGCCGCTGGTCAGCTTCCAGCCCATGCGGGTGTAAAGCGCTATGGCGCGGGTGTTGGTGTTCAGCACGCTCAGCACCGGGTGCTCGTGCTCGCTGAGCTTTCTGCGGGCAAAGTCCAGCATCTTCATGCCAATGCCCCTGCCGCGGGCTTTTTCAGTGACGAACAGATGTTCGATGTGCCCCACCTTGTGGTTGATGCTCACGATGCCGTCCGGCACATCCTTGGTGGTGTGCAGGTAGCACACCCAGCCTGCGGCCTTTTCCTGCCGCAGCTGCAAAAGATATTCTTCCTCGTTGAGGCTGGCACAGTATTCCGGGGTCCAGTTCTCGGCACAGGTGGTGCGGCGGCCCTCCACAAAGATGCGGGCAGCAGCAGCAAACTGCTCGTCGGTCTTGACAAGGCGCATGTTCTCGCCGCGCTTCCACTTGGGCAGCTCGGTCACAGGGTGGGTCTCATACCACTTCTCGTACAGCTCCGGGCGGCGCAGGCGGGTGCGCTCCCGGCTCTGTTCCCCGCGCCATGCATCGATTTTCTGGTGGTCGCCGCCCAGCAGCACCTGCGGCACGGCGCGGCCTTCCCACACCTCGGGGCGGGTGTACTGGGGATACTCCAGCAGGCCGTCCCAGTAGCTTTCTTCCTCGTAGCCCTTCTGCTCAGCCAGCACGCCGGGCTTCAGGCGCAGCACACTGTCCGCCACCACAAGGCTGGCCAGCTCGCCGCCGGTGAGGATGTAATCACCGATGGAGATCTCTTCATCCGCAAAAGCATCGATCACACGCTCGTCGATGCCCTCATAGTGGCCGCATACCAGTGTCAGGTTATCGTACTGGGCCAGCCGCTTTGCGTGCTCCTCGGTGTAGCGCTGGCCGCCTGCCGTCAGGAACACGATATGCGGGGCCGGACGGCCCTGTGAAGCCACTTCCTGCTGCACAGCACGCAGGCAGTCTGCGATGGGCTGAGCGTACAGCACCATGCCGCAGCCGCCGCCGTAGGGGTAATCGTCGGTCTGCTTCTGTTTGTTCAGGGTGTAGTCCCGGATCTGGTGGCAGTGGGTCTCAATAAAGCCCTTCTTTGCCGCGCGCCCGATGATGCTGGCATCCAGCACCTGCTGGCACATTTCCGGGAACAGGGTCACGATGTCCACACGCATTCCCATGGCTCACTCTTCCTCCCGTTCGCTGTCAAAGTCATCGTCCAGCAGGCCCGGAATGGGGGTGACGAGGAGATAGCCCTCCGGCGGGTTGCGCTCTTTCAAAAAAGCATCCACGCCCGGGAACATGTATTCCTTGCCGTTCGATGCTTTGACGGTGTAGATATCCTGTGCACCGGGGTGATCCACGCTGGTCACAACGCCGTACACCCTGCCGGTGTCGGCATCCCGCACTTCGCACCCGATCAGGTCGGCCACATACCAGCGGCCTGCGGGCAGGGTGGCATCATTGCGGTCAAAGTAGAACACCTGCCCCCGCAGCGCACGGGCAGCATCCATATCGTCCACGCCTTCCAGCTGCAGCAGAGCCATCTGACCCTGTGCGCGGATGGACACGATCTTATAGGCCCTGCCGCCCTGTGCCGAGGGGTACAGCCTGCCCACCTTTTTCAGAAAGTTGACGCCGTCGCACCAAAGCTCCAGCTTCATTTCGCCGCGCACGCCGTGGGTGGTCACGACCTTGCCCGCTTCCAGATATTGCTGCATAATCTTGCTCCTATAATCAAAAAGGCCCCTTGCCGCAAGGGCAAAGGGCCTGTAGGGTGCTCAGTCGATCTCAACAAGGACCTTTTCATCGACCCGCACAGCAGCCGCGCGCATCACCACACGAATGGCTTTTGCAATCCGGCCCTGCTTGCCGATGACACGGCCCATATCTCCCTCTGCCACGCTCAGGTGGTAGACGATGGTGCCGTCCTCGCGAGGCTCGTCCACCGTGACCTTAACGGCTTCCTTATCCTCCACGAGACCGCGGGCAACTGCCAGCAACAGCTCCTGCATGAGTCAGCCCTCCCTACTTACAGAACGTTGGACTTCTTCAGCAGGACGCGAACGGTATCAGTGGGCTGTGCGCCGTTGGCGATCCACTGCTTTGCCTTCTCAGCGTCGATCTTGATCTCGGAAGGCTCCTTGTTGGGATCGTAGGTGCCGATCTCTTCGATGAAACGGCCGTCACGGGGGAAGCGGCTGTCAGCAACAACAACACGATAGAAGGGAGCCTTCTTGGCGCCAACGCGGCGCAGACGAATCTTAACTGCCATGGTAAATATCCTCCAAAAATTGTTTTGTGCGGCCCTTGCGGGCGCATGTTGATTATATTGTACAAACCCGCAAGGGGGTTGTATCACAAAAATTATTTCAGTCCGCGGAAGGCATTGGGGTTGCCCATCATGCCGCCCAGACGGCGGGCAAAGCCCTTGGGGCTTTTCTTGAACTGCTTCATCATCTTCTGCATCATTTCAAACTGCTTGAGCAGCTTGTTCACGTCGGCCACGGTGGTACCGCTGCCTGCTGCAATGCGGCGCTTGCGCTTTGGGTTGATGATGGAGGGCTTCTCGCGTTCTTCCTTGGTCATGGAATAGATCATGGCCTCGATGCGGTCGAACGCCTTTTCATCGACCTGACTGGGATCGATGCCGCTTCCGCCGGGCAGCATGCTCAGCATCGCGCCTGCACCGCCCATCTTGCGGATCTGTGCGAACTGGTCCAGCATGTCGTTCATGTCGAACTTGTTCTCCATCATCCGCTTGGCGGTCTCTTCGGCTGCCTTTTCGTCGGCCGTCTCCTGCGCGCGCTCGATCAGGCTCAGCACATCGCCCATGCCAAGGATGCGGCTTGCCATGCGGTCCGGGTGGAACACATCCAGATCGTCCAGCTTTTCGCCGGTGCCCTGAAACTTGATGGGCTTCCCGGTGACGGCCAGCACCGAAAGTGCCGCACCGCCGCGGGTATCGCCATCGGTCTTGGTGAGGATGATGCCGTCGATGCCTACCTTCTCGTTAAAGGTCTTGGCAACGTTCACAGCGTCCTGACCGGCCATGGCATCCACCACCAGCAGGGTCTCGTCCACAGGAACGGCTTCCTTGATATCCACCAGCTCCTGCATGAGCACATCGTCAATCTGCAGACGGCCGGCGGTATCCAGGATCACGATATCATTGCCGTAATCCTTGGCGTGTGCCAGCGCCTTCTTTGCAATTTCCGGCGGCTTTGCGCCCGGCAGCGTGAACACCGGTGCGCCCGCCTGTTTGCCCACCACCTGCAGCTGATCGATGGCCGCAGGGCGGTAAATATCGCAGGCCACCAGCATGGGGCGGCGGCCCTGTTTGATAAAGTACTTTGCCAGCTTTGCGGCGTGGGTGGTTTTACCGTTGCCCTGCAGGCCGCAGAGCATGATGATCGTCTGGCCCTTGTTCTTGATGTTCAGGCGGGCCGCTTCGCTGCCGCCCATCAGGGCAACCAGCTCTTCGTTGACGATCTTGACCACCTGCTGTGCCGGGGTCAGGCTTTCCATGACCTCCTGACCCATAGCGCGCTCGGACACCTTTGCACAGAAGTCCTTGGCAACCTTATAGTTGACATCGGCTTCCAGCAGGGCCATGCGCACCTCACGCATCGCGGCCTTGATATCTGCCTCGGTCAGCTTGCCGTGACCGCGCAGCTTTTTGAACACACCGGCAAGGCGGTCGGTAAGGGATTCAAATGCCATTGTACGGTGCTCCTTTCACAGGTTTCAGCTCTCGTTTGCTTCGTCGATGGAGCGGATGAGCTTTAACATTTTGGTCAGCTGGTGTTCGTACTCGGTGGTGGTCAGGCCCTGCGGGCCGGTGCACTCGAACCGTGCATCGATCACCATTTGCTCCAGCTCTTCCAGCTTCTGCTGCACGCGGCGGTAACGCGCCGCAAAGCCGACCTTTTCCTCCAGCTCCTTCAGCGCGTTCTCGCCATGCTTGATGGCATCCCGCGCACCCTGACGGGTGATGCCGAAGTTCTCGCCGATCTCGCTCAGCGAAAGGTCGTCGTTGTAATACTGGCGCAGCATTTCGCGCTGTTTCTCGGTGAGCACCTCGCCGTAAAAGTCCAGCAGATAGCCCATTTCCAGATCTTTTGCCATCCTCTGATCCCCCGGTTTTGTGCCTGTACTCTCGAGAAGTGATGTAAAGTTCATTTGCTTTACGGATGAAGTATAGCAGATGCACCGCATCCTGTCAAGAGCCTTTCGGAGATTTTTCCAGAAAATCCGCCAAAAATTCGCCGTTTTTGCTAAAACGCATCTTGACGCGCGCAGTCCTTTTGCGTTAGGATAATATTGTTGTATCCCATGAAAGGAGGGTCTTCGTGCCGATCTACCCCAATTTTTACCAGACGCTCAGCGCCTGCCCCATCGTGGAGCTGCGCGGCTATGCTGCCGCCTGCGGGCTGAAGGGACGGCTGTATGCCTATCTGGACTTTGCAGGCCCCACCGGCACGGCCCGGGACGGCCTTGCCGAAGGGATGCTGGCCCTTGCCATTGAAAAAAAGAAGCTGATCTCCGGTCAGCCCATCATTGAAGCGGCCTCCGGCCCGTTTGCCGCTGCGCTCACGCTGGCGGGCCTGACCGCCGGTCACCCGGTGGTTCTGGTGATGCCGGAAGATGCCCCCGCCCTGCGGCAGGAGACCCTGCTGCGGCTGGGTGCGCAGATCCGCCACAGCCCGGCCCGCAGCGGTGTGAACGGTGCCCGCCGTCTGGCGGCACAGACCGCCGCCGCCAACGGCTGGTACTACATGGACTGGCTTGCCAACGATGATAACCCGGAGTACCACCGCCGCGTTACCGGCCCTGCCATTGTGCAGAGCATCGCGCGGGAGGGCAAAAGCGCTGTTGACGCTATCGTGATCGGCGTGGGCAGCGGCGGCACCGTGACCGGCGTGGGCGAGACCATCAAGGCATGGACGAACGATGTGCGCATCGCCGCCGTGGAGCCTTACGAATCGCAGGCGCTGGGCGGCGGCCTGACCGGCCACCACGGCATCAGCGATCTGGGCTACGGCTTTGTGCCGGAAAACTTCAACGCCTATGTGGTGGACAACGTGGTGGCGGTGAACACCACCGACGCGCAGCGGGCCGCGCAAAAGGTGCTGCGCACCGATGCCATCCCGGCTTCGGTGGCATCCGGTGCCATTTTGCAGGCGGCTGCACAGCTCATCCATGTAGGTGCCAGCCGCTCTGCCCTTGCCATCCTGCCCGGACGGCAGATCGTAAACACATTATAAGGAGAGATCATAGCGTTCCCATGACAAACGACATGACAAAGGGAGCCATTACACCGCTCCTGATCCGTTTTACCATTCCGCTGGTACTTGGCAACCTGTTCCAGCTCACCTACAACGCCGCCGACAGCATCATCGTGGGCAAGTTCGTGGGCGAGGAAGCTCTTGCCGCCGTCGGCACCTCCAACCCGCTCATGACTCTGGCCATCCTGTTTATCAACGGCATGTGTCTGGGTGCCGGCATTCTGGTCAGTACCGCATTCGGTGCCGGTGATACCCAGCTGATGGAGCGTCAGGTGTCCACCACCGCCATTGCAGGCACCGTGTTCTCGCTGGCATTCTCGGCGCTGTGCGTCATTCTGGCCACGCCCCTGCTGCAGCTGATGCAGGTGCCCGCCGATATCCTGCCCATTGCGGTCAGCTACCTGCGCATCGTGTTTGCAGGCCTGATCTTCACCTTCTTCTATAACTTCCTTGCCGCCACCATGCGTGCACTGGGCGACAGCAAGAGTGCCCTGTATTTCCTGATGATCAGCTCTGTGCTGAACATCGGCGGCGACCTGTTCTTTGTGCAGGTGCTGAACTGGGGCAGCAACGGCTGCGCCCTTTCCACCGTGGTCAGCGAAGCACTGTGCTGCGTGCTGTGCGTACTGTACATCCGCTGGAAGGTGCCCATCCTGCAGCTGGGCAGGCGCTGGCTGGTGTTTGATGGCAAGCTGCTGCGCAAAACGGTCAGCTACGGCTGGGCCAGCGCCATGCAGCAAGCCACCGTGCAGCTTGGCAAGATCGCGGTGCAGGCCATCGTGAACACCATGGGTGTCAACGCTATGGCTGCCTTTACTGCTGCTTCCCGCATTGACGACTTTGCCTATACCCCGCAGCAGAACATCGGCCACGCCATGACCACCCTCATGGCACAGAACCGGGGTGCCGGCAAGCACGACCGTGTGAAGCAGGGCTTCCACTGCGGTATGCGCATCGAGGCCGCTTACGGCGTGCTGATCGCCGTTGTATGCTTTTCCGGTGCGCCCTTTATCATGAAGCTGTTCGTCACCGACCCGGAGGTCGTCCATCTGGGCGTGCGCTTCCTGCGCACGGTTTCCCTGTTCTACCTGATGCCCGCAGCCACCAATGGCATTCAGGGCTTCTTCCGCGGCATTGGCGATCTGAAGGTCACGCTGGTGTCCAGCACCTTCAACATGGTGTTCCGTGTGGCGGCAGCTGCGGTGTTCGTGCTGGTGTGGAAAATGGAGATCGAAGCTCTGCCTTACAGCTATGCGGTGGGCTGGGTCGTCATGCTGCTCTACGAGCTGCCCATGCTGGTTCGGTATCTGCGCAGCCATGGAGACGAATTATGATCGTTTTATTTGATTTGTGATACGAAAAAGGCTCTGCATCGCAAGGATGCAGAGCCTTTTTCGTATTAAACTTACTTGCGGCTTGCCAGCAGATTCTCGATCTTCTTCAGCGGATCGATGATGCTGGAAACAGACATGTCGTGGTTCAGAGCCACCACAAAGTAGGCAGCGTACTTGGAAACATCCACATCCACATACCAGTCGCGGGTGAGCAGCTCAGGCATCCGGTAGGTCAGGTTGGTGCCCACAACATAGGTCAGCTTGCCCTCGGCCACAGCCTTGTCGAACTTCTCCAGACCGCTGGTGAACAGGGGGAAGGTGGCGTTGGCGATGATGTTGGCAGCGCCGCGCTCCTTCAGGTTGCTGGCGACCTCCAGCATGCTCTCGCCGGAAGCAATGATATCGTCTGCGATAAAGACGGTCTTGCCTTCCACGCTCTCGCCCAGATACTCGTGGGCAACGATGGGGTTGCGGCCATTCACCACGCGGGTGTAGTCGCGGCGCTTGTAGAACATGCCCAGATTGCAGCCCAGCACGCTGGAGAAGTACATATTGCGGTTCATCGCGCCCTCGTCCGGGCTGACCACGGTAAACTTGCTCTTATCAAAGGACAGGTCCGGGTCCTTCTTCAGCAGGCTCTTCAGCACCTGATAGGTGGGCATTGCGTTATCAAAGCTCATCAGCGGCACAGCGTTCTGCACGCGGGGGTCATGAGCATCAAAGGTGATGATGTTGCGCACACCCATGGTCTGCAGCTCCTGCAGGGCCACAGCGCAGTCCAGACTTTCGCGCACCACACGGCGATGCTGACGGCCACCGTACAGGCTGGGCATAATAACCGACACACGGTGTGCCTTGCCGGCCACTGCCTGGATCAGGCGCTTCAGGTTGGCGAAGTGATCGTCCGGAGACATGTGGTTCTCGTAGTTGAACAGCTTGTAGGTCACACTGTAGTTGCCGGGATCGACCACGATGAAGATATCGTCGCCGCGCACCGACTCCTTCACCAGACCCTTGGCATCGCCACTCTGGAAGCGGGGGCAGTCGCAAGGAATAATGAAGGTCTCTTTGTCAATTCCGGCAGCCTTGGCCCAGCGGACCAGATGCTTGTCGATCAGGCCGGTCAGTTCCTCTGCACCGGGGCAGGAGATCAGCCGCATATCTGCCACGCTGGGCTGCTCAAAGAACGACTTCGGGGAAATTTCAATAGACATAGTCATAACTCCTTATTGCTGTTTACGATCCGTATCATGCACACAAGAGCGCATATCTGGTTTTATTTTATCACATTTCGTCGATTCTGCCATATCAATTTGTTTCATGTCAGGATTTTCTGCGCCTTGCACAGCTGTTTTTCTTTTTTCTCAAAGAGAATGTGTGTTTTCGACAAAAAGACAGCCGATTCTTTGCCATTTCGCAAATTTCGGCCGATTTTCGTGGAAAAGTAAGACTTTTCTTTGTCTGAGCAGTCTGCCGGGATCGCTCTTCCGGGAGATAAAAATGCAGTGTGCCGGGCAGCGGAGATGCTGCTGTTTTCGCTCGTTCGCCCTCCCCGGCAGAGCCGCAAAAACAAAGGCATCTGCAACAAATTTGCTGAGCTTCAGAAGCTCAGAAGCGATCGTTGCAGATGCCTTCTTATTTTATATGATTGCGACAGGTGCTTTGTGTTCCGCTTACAAGGCAGCGACCGCAGCCTTCAGGGCATCCACGCGGTCGGTGTTCTCCCACTTCACGCCCAGATCCTCGCGGCCCATGTGGCCGTATGCGGCCAGCTTGCGGTAGATGGGCTTGCGCAGGTCGAGTTCGCGGATGATGGCGGCGGGGGTCAGGTCGAACACCTTCTCCACAGCCTGCTCGATCTTCTCATCGGAGACGGTGCCGGTGCCAAAGGTATCCACCATGATGGACACAGGCTTTGCCACGCCGATGGCGTAGGCCACCTGCACCTCGCACTGCTTGGCAAGACCTGCAGCCACGATGTTCTTTGCCACCCAGCGGGTCGCATAGGCTGCGCTGCGGTCCACCTTGCTGGGGTCCTTGCCGGAGAAGGCACCGCCGCCGTGACGGGCATAGCCGCCGTAGGTGTCCACGATGATCTTGCGGCCGGTCAGGCCGGTGTCACCCTGCGGGCCGCCCACAACGAAGCGGCCGGTGGGGTTGATGTAGTACTTGGTGTTCTCGTCCAGCAGCTCGGCGGGGATGGTGGCCTTGATGACCTTTTCCATCACGTCAGCGCGCAGCTGCTCCATGCTCACGCTCTCGCTGTGCTGGCTGGAAATGACCACAGCATCCACACGCACGGGCTTGTTGTTCTCATCGTATTCCACAGTGACCTGGCTCTTGCCATCCGGACGCAGATAGTCCATCTCGCCGTTCTTGCGCACCTCGGTCAGGCGCTTTGCCAGCTTGTGAGCCAGACTGATGGGCATAGGCATCAGCTCCGGGGTCTCATCGCAGGCATAGCCGAACATCATGCCCTGATCGCCTGCACCGCCCACCTGATCGTTGGTGCCCAGTGCGATGTCGGGGCTCTGGCCGTCGATGTTGGAGATGACGGCACAGGTGTCGGCATCAAAGCCGAACTTTGCGCGAGTGTAGCCGATATCTGCCACCACCTCGCGGACGACCTTCTGGAAATCCACATAGCAGTTGGTGGTGATCTCGCCCATGATGTGCACAAGGCCGGTGGATGCACAGGTCTCGCAGGCCACACGGGCATCGGGGTCGTGGGTCAGAATTTCGTCCAGAATGGCATCCGAAATCTGGTCGCAGATCTTGTCGGGATGTCCTTCGGTGACGGACTCAGAAGTAAACAGGTGTCTTGCCATTTGTTTTGCCTCCTAAAGTTTTTACAGCAGGGTGTGTATTTCTTGCTCCAACATTCCGTTCAAGCTTTTTTGCGCGAAAAATAAAAGCGCCCAGAGCCCGAAAGCTCTGAGCGTTGCACTCTTATCTCTCGGTTTCCCGCAGGATTTGGCACCTTGCGCTCACGCGCAGGTTGTCGGGCTTCACAGGGCCTGTCCCCTCAGCCGCTCTTGATAAGTCGGTATTCAGTTGGTACGTTCAGTATTCTATCATTGCTTCGTCAGATTGTCAAGAAGAGTATCACTCTTTTTAGACATTATTCTGAAATTGATGGAGCATTCCCCTGCTCCGGTACGGCATGGCCGTTCCGGGCGGCGTGGAAGGCGCGCTTTTCCGCATACATCCGCTCGTCCAGTTCCGCCAGAAATTTCTCCACGCTGCCGCCCTCATACTTTGCCACACCGGTGGAGAAAGACAGCTGAAAGCTGCCCGCCGGGGCGGCGGCGTTATAGCGCTGCACCCGCTGCTCGATGGCGGCACAGATCTTATTCAGGATCTCCTCCGAGCCGTGCCGGATCAGCACCATGAACTCATCGCCGCTTATGCGGATGGCTACCGAGTTTGCCACCAGCGCCCCGGACAGGATGTGACCGATCTCCTGAATGGCGCGGTCGCCCGCACCATGACCATAGGTGTCGTTGATCTCCTTGAAGCAGTTCACGTCCATCATGATGCCGTAAATATCCTTTTCCTGCGTGGCGTGGATGCGCTCCAGACAGTAGTTCATGTACTTGCGGCCAAACAGGCCGGACAGCTCGTCGATATAGCTGCGCAGACTGCGGAGCTGACTGTCCACAAACACAAAGGCGATGGCCACCGACAGCCAGCCGAAGGCCATACCGTAGAACGCACCCTGCAGCACCGTGCCCACCGCACAGGTGATCACAAAGTAGTACACCGAGAAAAACTCCACCGTAACGCCATCGCGCTTGGCCTTATGCACCTGCCACACGCTCTCGGCATAATAGCCGAACAGCAGCAGGTAAAGCAAACTGTTCAGCGGACCGCGATGGTAAACGTTGTCCGCGGAGATGGTAAAGATCCATCCTGTGCCGAAAAGGTTCGCCGCCAGCAGCGCCAGAACAGCCAGCAGCGGCGCGCCCAGAAACAGATGCCTTCTGCGCAGGCGTCCGGTGCTGCGGTAGACCCGGAAGTCCACATACAAACACCACGCAAAGCCCACGCTCACGGCAGCGCCGGTGCAGACGGTGTTCATGAGGTACAGCCAGAACCGGCTTGCCGCGCCGGGCACGCCGTCCAGCAGAAAGCTGATCGTCTCTGTCGCCTGTGCCAGCAGAGTCACCACCAGCATCCGGCAGAACAGCTCACTTCCAACACTGTTTTTACTCTCGCCGCGCACCCGCAGCAGAAACAGAAAGCATACCAGCACCGCCCCTGTGCCATTGGCCACAAGGATCTCGGGTATATTCATTGCATTTCCTCCCCTGCCCGCCTTATCCCACAAGGCAGACAGCCCCTGTTTTATACAGTATCTATCTGTATTATATACCCTGCCGCGTCCTGCTTGCAAGGCTTGGCATCAAAAAGGGCCGCTGCACAGCAATTTGTGCAGCGGCCCTTGGGAAAACCAGACGATCCAGAACAGCCTTCGCGTGCGCTCTGGTTCTGTTCTGCGGAAATATTATTTATAATTGCATTTTTTCGCAGAAAGATCAATAGCCCTTTGCCTGCTCGCCGTTCAGAATTTTGACAGCGCGGGAGGTGCCCAGACGGTCAGCACCCAGCGCAAGGAAGGTCTCCATGTCCTCCACGGTAGAAATGCCGCCGGCAGCCTTGACCTTGCAGCGGCCATGCACGCCCTTGACCATCAGCTCCACATCGTGGAAGTTTGCGCCTGCGGTGGAGAAGCCGGTGCTGGTCTTGATGTAGTCCGCGCCTGCCTCGCAGACGATATCGCACATCTTTTCCTTTTCCTCGTCGGTCAGCAGGCAGGTCTCGATGATGACCTTCAGGATCTTGTCGCCCACCGCCTGCTTCACGGCGCGGATGTCCTCGCGCACGGCATCGTACTCCTTGTTCTTCAGGCGGCCGATGTTGATGACCATATCCACCTCGGCGGCACCATTCTCAATGGCAGTCTTGGCCTCAAACGCCTTGCTGGCGGTATCCATGGCACCCAGAGGGAAGCCTACCACGCAGCATACCGGGATGCGGCCCGCCATATACTCCACCGCCTGCTTGACGTAGCAGGTGTTGATGCAGATGGATGCGGTGTGGTTTGCAATGGCTTCGTCACACAGGGTCTGGATCTGGGGCCAGGTGGCCTCTGGCTTCAGCAGGGTGTGATCGACATGGGAGAGAATTTCTTCACGAGTCATGTTTGTTTCTCCTTTTTACTTGCTGGCACGGCGCACCTTTGCCATGCCGACAGCACTCAGGGCAATTGCAGTTGCAGAGACCGTTGCACCAATGATGCCCAGCACCAGACCGGAGACCAGAAATGCAAAACCTTTCAGACCACGCTTCATAAAACCGTACCTCCTAAATTATATTGGATATTTTCTCCGCCTGCGGCGGAGAAAATATCTCACTTGCGATTTTTAAAGATGATCAGCTTGCTGAACACATAGTTCAGCACGATCACCAGTACATTGGAAAAGATCTTCACGGCAAGGCCCCACAGTGCCTGCGCATTGTAGCGGCTGGTAACGAAGATCGCCGTGGGGCCGTCTGCACCGCCGATGACGGCAATAGCGGCAGAGCCATCCGTGACCCCCGCCGGTGTGCCTGCATAGGAGGCTGCCATCTGGATGGCCGTATCCGGGCCAAGCCAGTGGGCCACCACGCTCAGCACCCCCTGCATCAGCTCGTCCATCAGCGCTGCACCCTGCGCAGCCAGCAGATTGCCCAGCACCAGCATAATTGCAGTGTCCAGCAGCATTGTACCCAGACGACAGGTGACGAATGCACCAAATTCTCTCGCCATGGCCTTGCCCTGCGTTTTGCTGCGGAACACAAAGGCGCGGTTGGTGCAGTAGGCAAACAGGATGCAGATGATGTTATCCAGCACATTGCCCCAGCTGTTGGCGGCTGTATAACCAAACAGCTTGTTGAACAGCGCATACAGCACAATGTTCAGCAGGGTGCACAGCACGCCGAAAACCAGATAGCTCAGCACTTCCCAGTGTTTCTTGAAAAAATTTATCATAGTTCGTCAAACCCTCTCCGTCCGCTCGCGCTGCTCGCGTCCACCTCTCCCGAAGGGCGAGGTTTTATTGCGGGCGCGGCGAGCCTGCCCTCTTTTGCCAAAAGCTCTCCCCTTCGGGGGAGCTGTCACCGCAGGTGACTGAGAGGGTTCTCTCCTTAACAAAAACAGCCCCGCCGCCGTTTTCCCGGCAACGGGGCTGTTGATCGCATTGTGTCAGAAGCTTTTCTTCCGAACGAAAGGCTGATTACTCAGCGTCGTCGTTCAGCAGGGCCTTCATAGACAGGCTGATGCGCTTCTTGTCGAAGTCGACATCCAGCAGCTTCACATCGACCATATCGCCGACCTTCAGTACGTCAGAGACCTTCTCAACGCGGTCATTGCTGATCTCGCTGATGTGGACCAGACCATCAACACCCGGCAGGATGCGGACGAATGCACCGAACTTGGTCAGGGAGACGACCGGAGCATGGAAGGTGCTGCCGATGGGGTAGTTGTTCTTCAGCTGCTCCCAGGGGTTGTCCTCAGCCTTCTTGTAGCCCAGAGAGACCTTGTGGTTCTCGGTGTCGATGTCCTTCACATACACCTCGATGGTGTCGCCAACGGAGACGACCTCGGAGGGATGCTTGATGCGGTTCCAGCTCAGCTCGCTGATGTGGCACAGACCGTCCACACCGCCGATATCGACGAATGCACCGTAAGAAGTCAGGCTCTTGACAACGCCGGTGTAGGTCTTGCCCACCTCAACGTTTGCCCAGAACTCTTCACGCTTTGCCTTGTTCTGCTCAGCGGTCACCTTGTTGATGCTGCCGACGATCTTGCGGCCGGAGCACTCGGTGACAACCAGCTGAACGTGCTGGCCAACCAGAGCGGTGTAGTCCTCATCACGGCGCATAGTAGCCTGAGAACGAGGAACGAACACCTTGACGCCCTTGACGTTGACCACAACGCCGCCCTTGTTGAACTCGGTGACGTCGCCCTCGACGACCTCGCCGGACTCAGCTGCCTTGGCGATCTCTTCCATGCCCTTGCGAGATGCGAGCTTCTTGCGGGAGAGCTGGATGACGCCATCCTGATCCATAACCTTCTCGACGATGAGGTCCAGCTCATCGCCAACTTTCACCAGGTCCTCGACCTTGGCGGAGGAATCATCGGTCAGCTCGCTCAGCTTGACAAAGCCGGTCTGCTTCGCTCCGATATCCACCTGGATCTCGTTGGCAGAGATGCTGGTCACGATTCCTTTCACAATACTGCCTGCATGAACACGCTTTTCCTCGGATGCGTTCAGCATCTCCTCAAAGCTCATGCTGTCATTGATTTCTGCGCTCATACTGTTAAGTACCTCCTCAATAATAGACGATGGCGTTGAAGCCCCGGCTGTCACGCCCGCCACTTTAACATCTGCAAACCATTCCGGCCGAAGTTCGCTCGCTGTCTCGACCGTTACGGCACGCGTGTGTTTTGCGGCGACCTGTACCAGCTTTTGGGTATTGGAAGAATGATGACCGCCAATGACAACAATGATGTCGCATTGTTGGCTGAGGTCTTCCGCTTCCTGTTGCCTCGCCCACGTCGCATTACATATTGTATCAAAAATTCGGGCGTTTGTATAGGCTTTTTTGAGAAACTCCGAACTTTCTTGCCATTTTGTAACCTGAAATGTGGTCTGTGCAACTGCAAACAGGGGTTTTTGCGGGTCAGAGGGGCCTTTCCATGCCTTCAACTCGGCCAGATCGGCAAAAACGAACACCTCTCCGCGGGTGTGGCCCACGATCCCCTGCACCTCCGGATGGGTCTTGTCGCCTGCCACAAGCAGCACTGCCCCCGCCTTTTCGGCCTCGGCGGCAATGCGCTGGATCTTCTGCACGAAGGGACAGGTGGCATCATGGTAGGTGATGCCGCGCGCATCCAGCTCGTCGTACACGGTGCGCGGCACGCCGTGACTGCGGATGACCACCTCGTACCCGGCGGGCACATCGGCGATGGCATCCGCCACAAGGGCACCCTTTTTCTGCATATCCTCCACAGCCTGCGGGTTATGGATCAGCGGGCCGAGGGTGGCCACCTTGCAGCCTTCGTTCAGCAGGCCATAGGTCAGGTCCACCGCCCGCTTGACGCCAAAGCAGAACCCCGCCGTTTTGGCAACTCGGATCTCCATCTTTTACGCCCCCATCTTTTCCCACGCATCCAGCAGGGCCTGCTTGTTGGCACGCAGCTTTTTGGTGTCGCGGCGGCTCTCCATGGCAAACTGCTCTGCAGGCATCGGCTCGCCGTAGATCACCCGTACTTTGCAGAACAGGTGCATTTTTCCATCCGGCGTATCGTACAGGATGCGGCAGGGCACTACGTCTACCCCGGCCCCCGCCGCAATGACAAACAGTCCGCTCTTCGGCGGCAGAAGCTTCCCGTCCTTTTCGCGGGTGCCCTCCGGGAAGATGAGCAGTGTTTCGCCGTTTCTGCACTTTTCTACGGTCTGCTCAATGGCAGCCATTTCATCCTTTGTGCCGCGCACGCACACCGCGCCGCAGCAGCGGAAGAACCATGTGAGCAGGGCGTTGATCTCGAACAGTTCTTTCTTGGCGAACACGATCATCCGCCTGCCCCACCGGGTGACCACGATGAACACCGGGTCGATGGCGGAGACATGGGTGGGTGCAAGGATGCAGCCCTTTGTCTGCACCTTTTTCAGGTTTTCGCGCCCCTCTACATGGATGCGGAAGCCGATATGCCACAAAAGCCACGCAAAGGGCACTAAGATGTAATATAATATCATTTTATCGTTTTATTCACTTTCTCCGCAATGATCTTCTTCATTGCAGCAAGGCTCTGTTCAAAATCCAGCTCCGAAGTATCCAGCAGCACGGCATCGTCCGCCTGCTTCAGGGGTGCAGCGGCACGGTGGGTGTCCTGATAGTCCCGCTGCTTCACGTCGGCCAGCACCTCTTCATAGGGAGTATCGATGCCCTTGGCCTGATACTCTTTCCACCTGCGTGTAGCGCGGGCTTCCGGCGTGGCGGTAAGGAAGATCTTCACCGTGGCATCCGGCAGCACCACCGTGCCGATATCGCGGCCGTCCATCAGCACGTCCTGCTTTTTGGCCATATCCCGCTGCAGTTCCAGCAGAAAGGCGCGCACAGTCGGGTTTGCGCCCACGGCAGAGGCAGCCATACCTGCGGCCTCGGTGCGGATGGCGGTGCTCACATCCTCTTCCTTTAAATAAATGTGCTGCTCGCCCTCAATGGAGGCCAGCCGCAGCTCGATCTGGGGAAGCAGCGCGTTCACTGCGTCGTTGTCCTTGGGGTCCTTGCCTGCGCGCAGGGCATACAGGCCGATGGCGCGGTACATGGCACCGGTATCCACATAAATATAGCCCATTTCAGCCGCCAAACGGCGTGCCAGCGTAGATTTGCCTGCACCTGCAGGCCCGTCGATCGCAACAGATACCATGTTGTATCTCTCCTTTTTAAACTGAACGATTTAAAATGGCCTCCGCATTTGCTGTGGCCATCTTCAGCGGAAAATTATTTTAAATATTTACAAATCTGGAAAATCTGCGGATTTTCCAGATTTGATTTTTCACAAGCGGGGCCGCAACGGCCAACTGAATCTGCTGCTCGTTCCCTTCAGGAACAGTTGCGCAGCGGTCTGTGAGACTATCCCGGCAACAACCCTTTTGTGAAAACGTATTTTGAAAACGACCGCAGTCGTTTTCAAAATACAAATCAAAAAAATCTATTCCTATAAATATGCCCAGAGCAGCGCGGAGGGCATTTAAAATTGTTTTATCTGTAATTACAGATGATTTGCAAAGCTCTGTGCGGTGCAGAAGGCGATCTGCAGGTTGTAGCCGCCGGTATAGGCATCCACATCCAGCACTTCGCCTGCAAAGTAAAGGCCCAGCGCCTTTTTGCTCTGCATGGTTTTGGGGTCCACCTCCCGCACGGACACGCCGCCGCTGGTGATCACCGCGTGGGCCAGATCGCCCCGGGCATCAATAGACACCCGCCAGTGCTTCATCAGCTGCACCAGCTCCCTCTTCTGCTCCCGGGTGATCTGGTTTGCCTTGGTAGCCGGGTCGATGCCCCAGCGCGCCACCATCACCGGCTGCATACTGGACGGCAAAAGCTTTACCAGCGCGCCCTGCGCCGCATGGTTTGCCAGCAGGGCAAAATCCCGCGTGATGCGGTCGTAAAGCTGCTCCTCGCTGAGGGCTGGCTTGAGGTCGATCTCCGCATGATACTTGTGTTTTTTCATGTCGCCCAGATGGCTGGATGCGCTCAAAGTCAGCGGGCCGCTGATGCCAAAATGGGTGAACAGCATTTCGCCCTGCTCGTCAAAAATGGCCTTGTTGTCCTCGAACAGGGTCAGGGTGACGTTTTTCAGCGCCAAGCCCATCATCTTTTTGCAGTCCGCGTCATGGCTCACAAGACTGACCAGACTGGGCACCGGCTCGATGAGGGTGTGCCCGGCCTGCTGGGCCAGTTTGTAGCCGTCGCCGGTAGAGCCGGTGGTGGGGTAGCTCACGCCGCCGGTGGCCACCAGCACGGCATCCGCCCGGTACTCCCGGCCGGAGGTGCCCCGCACACCGATGCACCGCAGTGCCGGGCCTGCCTTTTTCTTTTTGGGGTGGCGCGGGTTTTCCGGTGCGGCGGGAGCTGCTTCCGGCTCCGGTGTTACCTCTTCCAGCAGCAGCTTTTTTGCGCCGTCATGGACGATGTCGGCGTCCTGCGCATAGCGCAAAAGAGCCTGCCGGATCTCTTCGGCCTTGTCCGACACCGGAAACACCCGGCGTCCGCGCTCCACCTTCAGCTCCACGCCAAGGCCCTCGAACAGTTCCATGGTCTTTGCCGGTGGAAAGGCCCCCAGCGACGAATACAGAAAGCGCGGGTTCGTGCGCACATGGCGTAGAAATTCCTCTGCCGGGCAGTCGTTGGTCACATTGCAGCGGCCCTTGCCGGTGACAAGGATCTTCTGGCCGGGCTTATCCATGTGTTCCAGCACCGTCACCTGATGCCCCTGCCGCACGGCGGCACCCGCCGCCATCAGTCCTGCCGCGCCTGCGCCGACGATCAATACTTTCGCCATCCGTTTTCTCTCCCATCGCCTAATAATACGAGTATATCATACCAGAATCGACACACAAAAGCAATGTGTTGCCGTATTTCTGCCAATTACAACAGCTGGGCAAGGATGCTGTTCTGCACGATGAGGCCCGCCGGGGTCAGGGCAAGGGTGCGGCCGTCAAAGCTTGCATAGCCCGCCCGGACGCAGTTTTGCACAAAGGCCAGCTGTGCGGTGGAAAATTCTTTCCCGTAAAGTTTTTTGTATGCATCCAGCGAAAGGCCTTTGCGCAGGCGCAGCTGTAAAATAAGGTAGTCCTCTGCGCCGCAGCTGCCGTCCATCACCGGGGAGGCGGTATCGTTCAGGAAAGCGGCGGTGTCCGGCGGGTAGTAGAACCGTCTGCCGCCCATGCAGGAGTGCGCCGCCGGGCCAAGGCCCAGATAGTCGCCGCAGTCCCAGTAGATGAGGTTGTGTCTGCCCTCATAGCCGGGCTTTGCAAAGTTGGAGATCTCGTACTGTTTGTAGCCGTGGTGTTCCAGCTGTTCCACTGCATAAAGGTAAAAATCGGCGGCTTCATCGCCGGTGGGCAGGCCTTCGGGCGGATGTTTACCAAAGGCCGAATCCGGCTCGATCTTCAGCAGATATGCCGAAATATGGGTAGCCCCACCACCCTCTATCAGTTCCAGCGTTTCGTCAAACTCAGCTTCGGTGTAGCGGGGCAGTGCCAGCATGATGTCGCCGCTGATGTTCGTAAACCCTGCGTGCCGGGCGGCGGCAAATGCAGCCCGCGCCTGCTTTGCCGTGTGCGGCCTGCCCAGTGTGCGCAGCTGGGTATCCCGGGCAGACTGCACCCCGAAAGAGATGCGGTTCACGCCCGCCTCCCGGAAGCCTGCAAGGCTTTCTTCCGTCACCGTCTCCGGGTTTGCTTCCAGTGTGATCTCGGCCCCCGGCATCGGCCGGGCCGCATCAATCAGCCGTTTTGCCTGCTCCGGGCGCAGCAGGCTGGGCGTGCCGCCGCCAAAATAAAGGGTGTCCGGCTGCAGGGGCCTCTCCGGCGCAAAGCGGGAAAGCTCCCGCAAAAGAGCATCCACATAAGCTTCCGGTACGCCGCGCTCACCGGGATGGGAATAGAAATCGCAGTATCTGCATTTGGAAAAACAGTACGGAATGTGTAAATAAAGCCCAAGAGACATACAATATCACAGCCTTTTTCATGAAACGTTCATTTCTATGCAGTATACTATATTCCGTAGACCGGAGCAAGGAGAAAGTGTTCCGACAGAAAGAGACTGGAGGAGTCCCATATGGATTACAATTACGATGGTTACGATCGAGGCTACACGGAGCCTGCCATGACCTCGGCTGACTATATGAACCGCACCTATCGCTGGATGGCGGTAGGCCTGCTCATCACCTTTGCCGCGGCGTTCGTTACAGCCGCTACCCCGCTGCTGTACGTTGTCAACTCGCTGTATCTGGTGTTCACCATCGCAGAGTTGGTGCTGGTGTATGTGCTCAGCTCCCGCGTGCAGAACATGTCGGTGGGTGGTGCAAGAGCCACCTTCTTTGCCTATGCACTGCTCAACGGCATGGTGCTGAGCTACTACTTCCTGGTATTTGATCTGGGCACTCTGGTGCTGGCCTTCCTTGCCACCTCGCTGTACTTCGGCCTGATGGCGGTCTACGGCACCACCACCCACCGGGATCTGTCCGGCTGGGGTCCCAAGCTGATGATGGGCCTGTTCGCGCTCATCATCACCGGCTTTGTGGGCATGCTGTTCGGCATGAGTTTCCTCACCACGGTGCTGTACAGCGCTGTCGGTCTGGTGGTGTTCATGCTGCTGACCGCCTACGACACCCAGAAGCTGAGCCAGATGTTCTCCTACTACGCCTATGACGGTGAGCTGGCCGAGAAGGCTTCCATTTACGGTGCACTGACGTTGTATCTGGACTTCATCAACATCTTCCTGTATGTTGTGCGCCTGCTGGGCATGAACAGCCGCCGCCGCAACTGATTTTTGATCCGCAAAGGCTCTCCCGAAAAGGGAGGGCCTTTTTGTTTGGTAATATCATTTAGACTATCCTCCGCTTCGCTCTGGGCATCAACACAGAAGGCCACAGAGGGAAGATGCATTTTCCGGCTGCGGCCCTTCCTGTGAAAGTGCAGCCCAGCCAGACCCGCAGGTCTGGCTGGGCTGCTATATTACAAAATATCATTTCCTCTAAATATGCCTAGAGCAACGCGGAGGGCATTTAAATAAAAGAATGCATAAAACCTGCCCTGCTGTCCCACACTAAGCCCAGAAGCAATGCGTACACAATGCAGCAGATGGGAGTAACGACAATGGAGCAGATCAAAAAGTTTTTGCGCAGCAGGGGCTTTACACTGGCACTGCTGGCCTGTCTCGTCGCAGCCGCAGCGGCGGGCGTGTGGGCAGTGCGCACCGTGCGGGATGAACTGAAAAAGAGCTACGACGACCTGACGACCCCGCAGGAAGAACCTGCACCGGAGCCGCAGCTCACCCTTGACCCACAGGAGGACGATGTATGGCAGCAGCCCGTGACCGACGCCGCAGAATCTGCGGCAAATGTACCCAAGCCCGCATCCTCTGCGTCCTCTTCTGGGGCGCAGTCTGGCTCTGGTTTGGTGCACGAACCCTCCGCACTGCAGGGCGCATCCTCGCCTGCCAGCAGTTCAGCTGCGCCTGCCTCCACGCAGCCCGTCTCGGGCAGGGTCTTGAACGCCTACAGCGGCGATGAGCTGGTGTACAGCAGCACCCTTGGCGACTGGCGCACCCACAACGGTGTGGACTACGCCTGTGCGCAGGATGCACAGGTGTGTGCTCCCGCCGCCGGTAAGGTGACCGCCGTGGACACCGATAGCCGCTGGGGCAGTGTGGTGTGCATCGAGGACAGCGCCGGGCACCTGTGGCGGGTGTGCGGCACAGCCGACCCCACGGTGCAGACCGGCGATGAAGTGAGTGTGGGCCAGATACTTGGCCGTGCAGGCAGCATTCCCAACGAATGCGCCGAGGAGACGCATATCCATCTGGAAGTACTGCAGGGTGAGCAGTACCTTGACCCGGCAAAGCTGCTGAACTGATGCAGTTTGCCGTATCCCCTTCGTATTTTTCAGTAAAATATTCCAAGCAGCAAAAAATCGGAAAGGCCGTTCTGGTCTTTCCGATTTTTCATTCTATAGGATCGATGCAGGCTCAGGCATTTTCCAGCTCAACCACCGGCCAGCCCAGAAGGCGGATGGCTTCGCGGTCGTGGGTAGCCAGCAAGACAGGCTTTTCTCCGCAGCGCTCCCGCAGCAGAGCCGCAGCAGCGGCAAGGGTGTCCGGGTCCATTCCGGTAAAGGGTTCGTCTAACAGCAGCGTATCGCTGGCGGCCCACAAAGCCCGCAGCAGAGCCGTGCGGCGCTTCTGTCCGCCGGAAAGCCGTGCTGCAGGCAGGGCCAGTGCGGCAGCATCCATGCCAAACTGTTGAAAATCTTTTATGATTTGCTCCTTGTATTGTTCTGCACTGCCGGGTAATACCAGCGTCACGTTCTGCACAGCTGTCAGCTGCGGGCAGAGCCGGTCTTCCTGAAACACTGCTGCCACCCGGCCAACGCCCTGTACTATGCCAGAAGTGGGTTCTTCCAGCCCCATGAGGATGCGCAGCAATGTGGTCTTGCCCCAGCCGCTGGGTGCCCACAGCACCGCCGGGCCTTCCACCGTGAGGCAGAAATCCCGGAAAAGCATTTTCTTCCCGAACTGTTTTGTCAGATGCTTGATGGTCAGCATTGCGGCACCTCCCCGGTCACGGCGCGGGTCACGCAGTCCAGAAGCAGCAGGAACAGCTTTTCAAACCCGGCGCTGAGCAGGATGATCACAAACGTCCATGCGAACAGCTCCCCGGTGGAAAGGGTGATCTTGGCCCGGTAGAGTGCATCGCCGATGCTGCCATTGGGCAGGCCGATCACCTCAGCGGCAACGCCGCTCTTCCAGCAGATGCCAAGGGCCACGCTGCATCCCTGCCGGAAGGCCGGCAGCACCGCAGGCAGCCACACCGCCCGCAGCCGTCGGCCCAGCGGAAGGCGAAACACCTTCGTCATCTCCAACAGCTGTGGGTCTGCGCTCTGGATGCCGGTGCGCACCGCACCGTACAGCACGGGCAGCACCATTAAAAAGCTGATGAGCACCGAAAGCGATGCCCCCCGCACCCACACCAGCGCCAGAATGATAAAGCTTGCCACCGGCGTGGCTTTGACCAGCTGCAGCACCGGAGCAAGCAGCACATCTGCCGTGTGCCACGCCTGTGCGGCCACAGCCAGCACGATGCTTACGGCCACGCCCAGCCCAAAACCCAGCAGAATGCGCCCGGAGCTGAAACCCACCCGCTGCCAGAACTCTGCCTGCGGCAAAAGCTGCAAAAGAGTGCGCACCGCCTGCACCGGCGAAACAAGGAACACCTCCTGTCCCACCGCCATGGCGGCGCACTGCCACACCGCCAGCCAGAAGGCCGCAGCGCCCAGCCGCTGAAAAAGTTGTTTATGTCGCTTCATAAACTTACCTGCTCCTGATTACAAATAAATGCAGGACGGCAAGGTGTTTCGCCAGCGAATGATCCGAGGATAGGCCCCTGTTGCCATAAGGCAACAGGGCGGGAGCTGGAAGCCCCGAATTTCGCGGAGAAAGCGTCCTGATAGCCTGCTCAGTTCTACATTATACATTATAATACCATATCTCTTTCCAAACGCCAATGACCCGTGCATCATGATGCATAAGAGCTTATCATGCCTGCCATTACTTTTCTTCATGTTTTTCTTTCTTGACATGAAATCAATAAAACGATAAACTGAACTGTATAAATCACTGTCATCTTTGATGCAGGAAAGAAATGAGGTGTCTGTCCTATGCAGAAGCTTTCCGGCAAAAATCTGCTTCTGGTCGGCTTTACACTGTTTTCCATGTTTTTTGGTGCCGGGAACCTAATCTTCCCGCCGCATCTGGGCGCGCAGGCGGGCGTGAACTTCTGGCCCGCCTTTACCGGGCTGTTCGTCAGCGCCGTCGGCCTGCCCATTGCGGGCGTGGTGGCTGTGGCACGGGCAGGCGGTCTGGATAAGCTTGCCGGCCGGGTGCATCCGGTGTTCGCCATGGTGTTCACCATTCTGGTGTATCTTTCCATCGGGCCCTGCCTTGCCATCCCCCGCACCGCCAGTACCTCCTTCCAGATGCTGGTGCCGCTGATAGGCGGCGGTACCGGGCTGCAGCTGGCCTACTCGGTGCTGTTTTTTGCAGCGGCCTTTCTGGTGGCGCTGCGGCCGGAAAAGCTTACCGACTGGCTGGGCCGCATCCTCTGCCCCTGCCTGATCGTGCTCATCGTGGTGCTGTTTGCCGGGTGTCTCATCCATCCGCTGGCGGCACACTACGGCACACCCAGCGCAGAGTACGCAGCCCTGCCCGCTGTGCAGGGCATCCTGTACGGCTACCAGACCATGGACACGCTGGCCGGGCTGAATTTTGGCGCGGTCATCGCCCTGAACATCCGCGCCCGGGGTGTTACAGAAAGCCGTGCCGTGGAGAGCGGCACCATCCGGGCCGGTTTTATTGCAGGCGGGCTGCTGCTGGTGGTCTACGCCATGCTGGGCCACGCCGGGGCCGAGACCGGCACGGTGTATCCGGGCCTTGCCACCGGTGCCGAGGTGCTCACCGCTCTGGCACAGCAGCTGTTCGGCCGGGCGGGCCTTGTGCTCATTGCGGCCATTTTTGTGATCGCATGCTTCAACACCTGCGTGGGCCTGATCGCCTGCGTGGGTCAGTATTTTCATCAGCTTCTGCCCCGCATCCCCTACCCTGCCATCGCAGCTTTTTTTGCTGTGGCCAGTATGCTGGTATCGAACCTCGGCCTTGCTGCCATCATCCGGCTGTCCACTCCGGTGCTGAACGCCATTTATCCCGCAGCCATCGTGCTGATCCTGCTTTCCTTTATGCCGGGCCTTGAAAAGCACCGGGCGGTGTATCCGCTGTGCATGGGCCTGACCGCCCTGCAGAGCATCGCCGCTGCGCTGCCGCTGGGGGCAGTATCTGCCGCCGCCAACGCTCTGCCGCTGGGCAGCATGGGCTTTGGCTGGGTGCTGCCTGCGCTGGCCGGGCTTGCAGGCGGGCTGCTTTTAAACAAATCTGATCTGCAATAAAATAACCTGAAAGGCCTGGTTCCCATGTTACAGGGAGCCGGGCCTTTGCTATTTACTGCAGTTTTTTGCGTTTTTCGTAGTCGTTCAGGGCGGCAAGTGCTTCCTTTGCCATGGGCACCAAGGCTATCATGTTGAAAATGGTCATCAGGCCAATGCCCACGTCGCCCAGATCCCACACCACCGTGTAGGCCTGCATACCGCCGATCACCAGCATGGCCAGCGCGATCAGCTTATACACGGTCTGGCTCCACCAGTTGTCGCCGCACAGATAGGCCACATTGCCGCGGGCATAGTACAAAACGCCCAGAAAGGTGGAAAAGCTGAACAGCGCCAGCGTGGCCGCAATGAACACGACACCAAAGCCGCCCAGATGGTACTGCAGGGCAGTCTGCAAAAGGTCCATGCCCGCAAGTCCTTCTGTGATCTCCTGCGGCACCAGCAGCATCAAAAAAGCCGTGCAGCTGCAGATCACCACCGTATCGATCAGCACGCCCAGTGCCTGCACAAAGCCCATCTTGACCGGGTCGTCGCACTCTGCGGCGGCAGCTGCACAGGGTGCCGAACCGCTGCCCGCTTCGTTGGAGAACAGGCCGCGCTTGACACCGTTCATCAGCACAGCACCAAAGCCGCCAGCCACGGCCTGCCGCAGACCGAACGCTTCCGCAAAGATGCGCCCGAACACCGCCGGGAGCTTGGGCAGGTTGAACAGCACGATGCCCACGGTGATGACAAAATAGCACACCGCCATGATGGGCACCATCACGTCCAGACTTTTCACGGTGGCATTCTTGCGCAGCACAATCACCGCCGCAATGGCCGTGAGCACCAGTGTGGTAGTAAGCGGCGGAATATGGAACGCATTTTCAAACGCGGAACTGACCGAGTTGGAGATCACCTGACTGATGCCGCACCAGCAGATGAGGCCAGACGCCGCAAACAGTGCCGCTACCACAGAGCGTTTGAGCTTTTTGCCGCGCCTGCGCTCCGCCAGCACATGCAGATAGTAGGCCGGGCCGCCGCGCCAGCCGCCGTACAGCGGGTCGGGCTGGCGGTATTTCTGGGCAAGGGTGGATTCGATAAAGGAGGTGGACGCACCCAGAATGGCAGTGACCCACATCCAGAACACCGCACCGGCACCGCCTGCAGAAACAGCGGCCACCACGCCCACCAGATTGCCCATGCCCACGCGGGTGGCGGTGGAAATGACCAGCGTCTGGAAGGAGGAAAGGCCGTTCCTGCCTTGCTTTTTCTCGCACACGGCGGCGATCATATCCCGGAACAGCCGCACCGGCAAAAGACGGGTGCGGCAGGTGAACCAGATGCCCGCCGTGAACAGCAGCACCACCATGAAGGAAATGCCGATGCCGCCGCCCAGCGGGATGGTGAACAGGTCGCCCCACAAAAGGCGATAGACGGATTCGATAAGATTTACCAGCAAGGCAGATTCCTCCTGTAGATCAATGGAATGAAGACGATAACTTCATTATAGTACAGTACAGAAGAATTGTAAAATCTAAAATATTGATAGAAATAATCGATGGAACAGGATAACTTGACAAATCACATAGCTTCGATTATACTACAAACAGAAGGGGCGCTGACTGCAAAGGTCAGCTTTCCATCCCGTTAGTCAAAAAGATTGACCGCTCGAGTTGGGGAACTGTGAGGCGGTCAATCTTTTTTGTTATCATCGCTTTTCATCTGGGAAAACTTTGCCATGACCTCAACGGTCAGACGGATCACATCCACGACCAAGCTCAACAACGCGAGAATGAACGTGAGCAATGCGAGAGTCTCCAGCAGATTCATTCGATATATCCGGGTTGCGGCTCCCTGCATCTGCTTCGTGCCTTGGGCGGCACTCGTATCTTGCAGGCCGCGGCCCCAACAGCAACTCCCTGTTTCCGCCACTGGCGGCGGTCGTTGCCGTTGCTCTTCGCCTTCAAGGCTCCGGGCAGGGTACTTTCAAAAAAAGTTTCCTCCCGGACCTCTGCTTGTTCTATGTAGAAATAGAAAAACCAGCGATACGGGATAGAAAGCATGACCACCAATTTTGCAATCAGCGCCTTATTGTTATTTTAACACAATCTTTTGGGAATTACAACAAAAGCCGCCCGGCGGTCATACCGGGCGGCGGAGGAAGATGCACGCTGCTGCGCGCAAAACAGAAGATTTTTACAGAATGTCGATGTACTCACCGGCCAGCGCCTTATTCATGCTGCGCACGGCACAGAACTTGCCGCACATGCTGCAGGTGTCGCTGTGGTCGTCCTCCGGCAGGCGGGCATCGCGGATAGCCTTTGCGGTCTCCGGGTCCAGTGCGCAGGCGAACTGTGCATCCCAGTCCAGCACACGGCGGGCATCGCCCATCTTATCGTCGATGTCCCGGGCGTGGGGGATGCCCTTGGCGATATCGGCGGCGTGGGCAGCGATCTTGGAGGCCACGATGCCCTGCTTCACATCGTCCACATTGGGCAGAGCCAGATGCTCGGCGGGGGTCACATAGCACAGGAAAGCTGCACCGCTGGCTGCAGCCACAGCGCCGCCGATGGCAGCGGTGATGTGGTCGTAACCGGGGGCGATATCGGTGACGAGGGGTCCCAGCACATAGAAGGGTGCGCCCATGCAGATGCTCTTCTGCACCTCCATGTTGGCAGCCACCTGATTCAGGGGCACATGGCCGGGGCCTTCCACCATCACCTGCACGTTGTGTGCCCATGCGCGCTTGGTCAGCTCGCCCAGACGCACCAGCTCCTCGATCTGGCACACATCGGTGGCATCAGCCAGACAGCCGGGACGGCAGGCATCGCCCAGCGAGATGGTCACATCGTGCTCGGCGCAGATCTCGCAGATCTCGTCAAAGTGCTCGTAGAAGGGGTTCTCGTTGCCGGTCATGCTCATCCATGCAAACACCAGAGAGCCGCCGCGGCTGACAATGTTCATCTTGCGCTTGTGCTTGCGGATCTGCTCGATGGTCTTGCGGGTGATGCCGCAGTGCAGGGTGACAAAGTCCACACCGTCCTCTGCATGCAGGCGCACCACATCGATGAAGTCCTGTGCGGTCAGCTCAGCCAGATCGCGCTGGTAGTGGATGACCGAATCGTACACCGGCACGGTGCCGATCATCACCGGGCACTCGTGGGTCAGCTTCTGGCGGAAGGGCTGGGTGTCGCCGTGGCTGGAAAGATCCATAATAGCTTCGGCACCCATGTTGACGGCGCTCATCACCTTCTGCATCTCCACGTTGTAGTCCTTGCAGTCGCGGGAGACACCAAGGTTCACGTTGATCTTGGTGCGCAGCATGGAGCCGACACCCTCGGGGTTCAAACACTCGTGGTGCTTGTTGGCCGGAATGGCAACCTTGCCCTCGGCCACCCACTGGCGGATTTCCTCGGTGGTGCGGTATTCCTTTTTAGCCACGATCTCCATCTGCGGCGTGATGATGCCCTTGCGGGCAGCATCCATCTGGGTAGTATAAGTCTGCATACGCTCTGTTCCTCCAAATGACAGTTTATCTCTGAACAGCAGGGTGCTGGTCATACAAGAGTAGGGAAAGGCAGCCGTCATTCAGAAAAAACAGAACGTTCTGGATGCCGGCACCTGCGCAAAATACGCTTTTCATGTTGGTTTTCTCCATGAATTTTATAACGCGGCCCAAGGTGGTGTCCCCGGTTTGCCGCGGGATCGGTCAGATGATCTGCTCCGACAGGGCTTTCAACTCTTTGCACTCGGTCTCGATGTCGTCTGCTGCAAAGATGGCGCTCACAAGGGCCACGCCATCCACACCGGTGCCCTTGAGCTGCAGGATGTTCTCCTTGTGGATGCCGCCAATGGCCACCACCGGGATGTCCACGGCATCACAGATGGCCTTCAGGGTCTCGTGGGGCAGAACATCCACATCGGTCTTGGTGTGGGTGGCAAAGGCTGCGCCCACGCCAAGGCAGTCTGCACCGTGCTTGACGGCTTCCCGTGCTTCCTCCACACTGTGGACGGAAACGCCGATCATCATTCCCTCGCCCACACGGGCGCGCACCTGCGCTGCGGCCATATCCTCCTGCCCCACATGCACGCCCTCGGCGTGGCAGCGGATGGCAATGTCCACATTGTCGTTCACAAAGAACGGCACGCCGTAGCGCTGGCACAGAGCATGGATCTCCACAGCCTCTTTCAGAAAAGCTTCGTCGTCCAGCTCTTTTTCACGCAGCTGCACACAGGTGACACCGCCCTTCAGGGCGCTCTCCACCTGTTCATAGAGGGTCTGCTTTCCCACCCATGCGCGGTCGGTGACGGCATATAGAAGCATGTTCTGCTTATCGCACTTCATAGTTTGCTCCTTCTTCCAGCTGATCCGGGGTCATATTGTAAATGGCATCGATGATATAATTGCGGTAGGTGGAGTTGCCGTCCAGCGGGGTCAGGCGCTTGTGGGCGGTCTCGCCCGCAAGGCCCATGGCGCACACTGCGGCTGCAGCGGCTTCCAGCGGATGGCCGGGGTTGGCGGTGACGAACGCCGCCGTCAGGGCCGAAAGCTGGCAGCCCGTACCGGTGATGCTGCTCATCATGGCATTGCCGTTGCGGATGCAGTAGGCTTTTTCGGCATCGGCCACGATGTCGATGGCACCGGTAATGGCAATAACGGCACCCGTCTGGGCTGCAAAGGCCTTGGCAAAAGCCACGGCACTGTCCAGATTTTCCTCAGTAACTTTATCGGCCACATCGGCATCCACGCCCTTGGTGGTTCCCGCGCCGGAGGCCAGCGTTTTGATCTCCGAGATGTTGCCGCGGATCACGGTGAACTTTACGTCCCTGAGCAGGCGGAAAGCCGTGTCGGTGCGCAGGCGGGATGCACCCGCACCCACCGGGTCCAGCACCACAGGATGGCCCAGCTGGTTTGCCTTTTTGCCCGCCAGCAGCATGCTGGTGATGGTGCGGCTGTTCAGAGTGCCGATGTTGATGTTCAGACCGCCGCAGATGGTGGTGATGTCCTCCACCTCGGCGGCATCGTCGGCCATGATGGGCGAAGCACCGCAGGCCAGCACCATGTTGGCGCAGTCGTTCACGGTGACGTAGTTGGTAATGTTATGGATGAGCGGGCAGGTGCGGCGCAGGTTCTCGAATTCTGTTTTGAACATTCGGGTGCCCCTCCGTCAGGAAAGACTGTTCTGCATGCTGTGCAGAACGCCGGAGCGCTGCAGGCTGTACACCAGCACGCCCGCAATGATGGAACCCACGGCGGTGGAAATGAGGAAGGGCACGATGTAGGCATAGAACGCGATGTCGCCGGCGCTCTTGCCCATGAGGAAGATGGCCACCGGGTAAGCGCACAGGCCGCCCAGAATGCTGGTGCCGAACACCTCGCCCACCATGGTGGCAAGGATGTTTTTGGTCTTATGGTACACAAGGCCGCACAGCAGTGCGCCGAACATGCTGCCGGGGAAGGCCATCAGGCTGCCCAGACCCAGCAGGTTGCGCAGCAGCGAGGCCACAAAGGCCACGCCCACGCCCCACCACGGGCCAAGCAGCACCGCGCAGGTCACATTGACCATGTGCTGGATAGGTGCACATTTGCTGCCGAACATGGGGAAGCTGAATACGCTGCCCACCACGCACAGAGCGCACAGCATGCCGGCCAACGCCAGCTTTTTCACAGAGATTTTTTTCATAAGGCAAGGCTCCTTTCCAAACCTGCGGAAGCAGCAAAAACCATACAGCGCCTCCGCAAACAGCCCGCACCCGGTGCCAGACCCGGCGCAGGAACTATAAGAAGCGGTCGAGACTTGCTGGTCTCCTCTCACGCCGGAACACGGCTTCCCATCGCTGACGGTCACAAAGCTCAGGGCGCTCCCCCTCAGCCCGCTGCGGCACTTCCGCAGAAAAGTACAAGGCATCCTCCTTAATGGTAATCGGTACACAACAAAAAAACAGGAGACACCTTCCGCGGTGCCTCCTGCAAAAAATCATCCATTCTGACTTCCTACGGCGGCATTATCCGCATCAGGTAAAAGGGTCGAAGTTTGGGCACTTCCTCTCAGCCTGCTTTACAAGCTCCCCTGTATTTGATTGTGACTGTATTTTACACCCTTTGCGCACAAATTGCAAGAGGGGGCAAAGGCGCGCACAGCGGTGCAAAACGTTTTTCACGCAGTTTTTGGGGCGTTTCACGCAGGTTTTATTGAAAAAGAAGGTGAAATATGGTATTTTCAAGGTGGACGCATACCCCCCCCCCGTAAGCAAAAAGGAGGAATTCCATATGAAGCAGACGACCCTGACCCAAAGGCTGGCCGCGGCCCTCGTGGCGCTGTGCATGGTGCTGAGCGTGTGCGCACCGGCACTGGCGGCAGAGCCGGATGGCGACTGGACTTCGGAAAACGATAAGAACAGTAAGACCTTTACCTTTAAAATGCCTGAGGGCGACGTGAGCCTGCGCGCAGAATATCGAGAAACGTATCGGATCTTTGAGACCGCAGGAAAGGCTGAGTTCTTTGCCGAAGGGGCAGAAGAGCAGAAAATTCATGAGGCGCTGCCGGGCACAAGGATCATCGCAAAAGTTCCTGACAGCGAGCTCAACGACTACCGCCAGTTTAATATGTGGCGGCTTTTCAGCGAGAAAGAACTCGTGGAACCGGATCAAAACTGGCAGGGCAAGCAGAGTTTCCGCTTCACCATGCCCGAAGGTGATGTAGAGCTGCAGGCATTCTTTACGACCCTGTACGATGTCAACGTCACACACGGCACCATCGTGGACGGAACCGGCGACACCGGCACATCCAAAAAGATCGTGAAGCCGGGCCAGCCGGTCACCGTCCGGGCCGAAAGCACGGAGGAAAACCCCTTCCTGCAGTGGACATATACCGGCACTGCACCCGTAGAGCCGGATGACGGCTGGCCGGAGGGCGACTGGCAGACCAGCCCGGAGTTCACCTTTAAAATGCCTAACGGCAATGTGACGCTGGAAGCACAGCGGGACCAGCTGTACAAGGTATCCATCAACGACAGTCTGGGCAGTGTGACCATCAACGGCGAACCGCGCAGCAGCCTTTGGGTCAAGGAAGGCGAGCCGGTGACAGTGGCCACCACCCTGAAAGACGGCTACTGGATGGAGTTTAAGCAGTGGACCGCGCAGGACGGCAGTACCACGCCGGTGGAGCCGTCTGATAACTGGCAGACCAGCACAACCTTTACCTTTAAAATGCCCAATGGCCCGGTGGAACTGGTCGCTCAGTGGTCGGCCAGCTCGCTTGACCCGTATCAGCCCATCGACCCGGACGAACCTCTTGATGAAGACTTCGGCGTGGAACCTGATACCACAGGCGGTACCATTGCCGCCGTGGCCGTGGGCGGTGCAGCCATCTGGGGCGGCTACGAGATCGCCACCCGCGTGATCCTGCACAGCCTCCTGCCCGAGGGTACAGTCATCCCGGCAAGCCGCGGCCAACTGGCTCTGCTGGTGTGGAACACCGCAGGCAGGCCCGAACCCGCAGGCGCACCCGCCTTTGCGGATGTGACCGACCCTGATATGGCCAAGGCCGCACAGTGGTGCACCGAGCAGGGCGCCATGGCTGCCAAGGGCGACCGCTTTGAGCCCGAAGGCTGGACCCCGAAGTTCAAGGTGATCGAAGTGTGGAACAAGGCGTTCCCCGCAGCCTGATGCCGGCAGTGTGGATGCCGTGCTCGGTTCGGACCTTTTCCGTGAAAATGGGGCTGTTGCAAAATAGCTCTCTGAAAAAATCATGAACAAAACCCGGAACCTTTTCTCGGCCAAAACGGCTCAAAAAGGGTTCCGGGTTTTTGATGTTATGCTGTTTCCGCCTTATCCGTTCCACCCTCTGGCAGAGGGGTCCAGCATTTCGGCGGCAGAGTAAATGAGGGCGTTGCAGATGGCTGCAGCCACATTGCTGCCGCCCTTGCGGCCCATGGCGGCGATGGCAGGCACGCCGTATCGCTCGCAGGCGGCAAACAGTACTTCCTTGCTTTCCACCACATTCACAAACCCCACCGGCACGCCAATGACCAGTGCAGGCCGCAGACCGGCTTCCATTTCCTCCGCAATGGTCAAAAGGGCCGTGGGCGCATTGCCGATGGCCAGAATGGCCCCCGGGTGCTCCCGGGCAGCGCGGTGCATGGCGGCAACGGCACGGGTGGTGCCCGCCTGCTTTGCGGCTTCGGCCACAGCGGGGTCTGCCATGTAGCAGATGGCTTCACCGTTCAGTTTTTTCAGGCCCGGCTTTGTGATGCCCGCCAGCGCCATATTGGTGTCGGTAACGATGAAAGCACCCGCGTGCAGGGCCTTGACTGCGGCTTCCACCGCGCCGGGTGTAAAGCGCAGATTTTTGGCATAGTCGAAATCCGCGGTGGTGTGGATGACCCGCTTGACCACCGCAGCCATCTCCGGCGGCGGGGTCAGGCCCAGCTCGTCCAGTTCCCTTGTGATAATGGAGATGCTCGTCCGTTCAATGTCGGCGGGCAGATGATGCTGCGGTGTCATGTGTTGTCTCCTTTTTGCATTCCCATGGCGGCATAGATGGCGGGCATATCCAGTGCCGCGCGCACACCATCGGCAAGCAGATCAAACTGCTGCTGACGGTACTGCTCCATGGGGATAAGCTCGGCCCCGGCCGGATCGATGCCCTTCCGTTTGCACAAAAATGCGGTCAGTTTTTCGGTCAGTTCGCCGGTGTCGAACAGGCCGTGCAGGTAGGTACCGAATACACTGTCCTGCACACAGCCCTCCGGCGTGCCGTCTGCAAGGATGCAGAACGCACTGCCCCACACCTCGGTGCGGCCTGCGTGGATCTCGTAGCCCGTCAGCTTTGCGCCTGCAAAGGGTTCTGTGGTCACACAGGCTGCGGTCTGGGTCAGGTGCTTTTCGGTGCCGAACACCGTCGTGGTGGGCAGCAGGCCAAGGCCCCGCAGGGTGCAGGGGGTACCGCTCTCCTCCCCTGCCGGGTCGCAGAGCTGTTCGCCCAGCATCTGATAGCCGCCGCACACGCCCAGCACCGGCGTACCGGCTGCCGAAAGCCTGAGCACCGCCGCTTCCAGTCCGCTTTCCCGCAGCCAGCGCAGGTCGTCCATGGTGTTCTTGGTGCCGGGCAGGACGACGAGATCCGGTGCACCCAGCTGGCGGGTGCGCTGCACATACCGCACGCCCAGCAGCGGGTGCTGTTCCAGCGGGATAAAGTCGGTGAAGTTGGACACATGCGGCAGGCGCAGGATGGCGATATCCAGCGGCTTGACCGCAGCTTTTGTATCCAGCCGGTCGGAGAGAGAATCCTCGTCCTCGATCTCCACCCGCAGGTACGGCACTACGCCCAGCACGGGCAGGTGTGTTTTTTCTTCCAGCATGGCAAGGCCGGGCCGCAGGATCTCCACATCGCCCCGGAACTTGTTGATGATCAGGCCCCTGATGCGGGCACGCTCGTCGGCTTCCAGCAGCTCCACAGTGCCGTACAGCTGGGCGAATACGCCGCCGCGGTCGATATCGCCCGCCAGAAGCACCGGCGCATCCACCAGCTTTGCAAGGCCCATGTTCACGATATCGTCGGCTTTCAGGTTGATCTCCGCCGGGCTGCCCGCGCCTTCGATCACGATGATGTCGTTCTCGGCGGCAAGGCTGTTGTAGGCTTCCAGAATGTCCGGGATAAGGCTGCGCTTCATTTTAAAGTAGGCGGCTGCAGACATCTGGCCCCGGGCCTTGCCGTTCACGATCACCTGACTGCCCACATCGCTGCTGGGCTTGAGCAGGATGGGGTTCATCCGCACATCCGGCTCCACGCCTGCAGCCTGTGCCTGCACCACCTGAGCACGGCCCATCTCTGCACCGTTGCGGGTGACAAAGCTGTTCAGGGCCATGTTCTGGCTTTTGAAAGGGGCCACGCGGTAGCCATCCTGCGCAAAGATGCGGCACAGCGCCGCGCACAGCAGGCTTTTGCCCGCACCGCTCATGGTGCCCTGCACCATAATGCATTTTGCCTTGCTCATTGTGCCACCTCCGGCAGGGTCTCGGCCAGCAGTGCAAGCAGCTGCCGGTTCTCGTTTTCTGTGCGCACGGCGGTGCGGTACCAGCTGGCATCAAGGCCCGGATAATTGCCGCAGCTGCGCAGTACCGCACCCTTGCGGCGCAGCGCTTCGCCCAGCGCTTCCGGCGCGCGGAACAGCAGATAGTTAGCCCGGCCCTCGATCACCCGCAGGCCCAGCGCCCGCAGGCCGTCTGCCAGCACAGGCCGCTGTGCTTCGATCAATGCACGCACCTTCGCCACATATTCCGTCTCGTCCAGCGCAGCGATGCCCGCCGCCTGTGCCAGACTGGAAACCGCCCACGGCTGGCCCGCTGCCCGCATCCGGGCAAGCAGCTCTGTATCAGAGCACAGGCAATAGCCCAGACGCACGCCTGCCATGCCGTAAAGCTTGGTGAAGGCTTTTAAAATAATCAGTTTTTTGCTGTTTTTCAGCAGATGCCTTGCCGAAAGGCCTTCGCCCTCCGGCAGAAAATCCAGAAAGCATTCGTCCACGGCCAGCACCGCACCCACGGCTTCGCATCTGCGCAGCAGCGCTTCCACAAGGGCAGGCTCTGCCAGCTGGCCGGTGGGGTTGTTGGGCTGACAGAGGAACACCATATTTGTACCCGGGTGCACCGCGTTCAGGAGATCTTTCGTCACCGCAAAATCGTTTTCTTCCCGCAAAAAATATCGTTCCACCGTGCAGCCTGCCGTTTCAAGGGCGGTGGCATACTCGGCAAAAGTGGGGGCCGTTACCAGTGCAGTGCGGGGCTTTGCAGCCAGCGCCAGCCGGAAGATGAGGTCTGCCGCGCCGTTGCCGCACAGCAGCCATTCGGCGGGCACTCCCTCAGCCACCGCCAGTTTTTCACGCAGGGCCCGACACAGCGGGTCGGGGTAGCGGTCGGCCGTGGCAAGCGCTGCCGTAATGGCCTTTGCCACCCCTTCCGGCAGACCCAGCGGGCTGACATTGGCCGAAAAATCCAGCGGGTCGCGGCCAAACTCGGCGCGGTAGCCCGCCCAGTCGCCGCCATGGGTCAATTGTTTCATGCAAGGAACCCCCGTATTGCTGCACCCCATGCCAGCGCAAAGCCGCTTGCCACATACATCATGCGGTTGGCGCGCAGGATGTCCTGCGGCTCAATGGGGCGCAGGGCATCACCGATGGTAGGCTTGGGGTAATATTCGCCAAAATAGTAAGCCGGGCCGGCCAGCTGCACGCCCAGTGCACCGGCGCAGGCGCTTTCGGTCTGGGCGCTGTTGGGGCTGGCGTGGTTGCGCCGGTCCCGCCGCCAGATGCGCCATGCGCCCTTGGCATCGTTGCCGGTAAAGGCCGCAGCCGCCACCCACAAAAGGGCGGCAAGGCGGCTGGGGATGTAGTTGGCCACATCGTCCAGCTTCGCGGCTGCGCGGCCAAAATAAAGGTACTTCTCGTTCTTGTAGCCCAGCATGCTGTCCATGGTATTGATGACCTTGTAGGTCAGCGCCAGCGGTGCTCCGCCGATAAGCATATACAGCAGCGGCGCAATGACGCCGTCGCTGGCATTTTCGGCCACCGTTTCCACCGCGGCCTTGGTCACGCCCTCGGCGGTCAGGTCCTGGGTGTCGCGGCCCACGATGCGGCTCACGGCTTTGCGAGCGGCGGGCAGGTCGTTCCGGACCAGCTCGTTATACACATTTGTGCTCTCCTGCGCAAGGCCCCTTGCCGCCAGCGCCTGCCCGCACCAGAACATCTGCACCGCAAGACCCAGCCACGGGCTGAGCTTTGCCGCCGCCAGACACACAAGGCTCGTGACCAGAAAGGTGCCCACCGGCAGGCAGAACGCCGTCACGGCACCGCCCAGCAGCTCGCCCTGCGGGGTGCCGGGCAGGCGGGCGCGCAGGAATTTTTCCAGCCGGGAGATGCATCTGCCCATAAGCACCACCGGGTGCGGCAGCCACGCCGGGTCGCCGAGAAGCGCGTCCAGCACAAAGCCGCCGACAACTGCCTGAAGGATCATGCCCTGCTCTCCTTTGTGTACTGGACGGTCTTCACGAGATACAGCAGATGCTTTTCCGTCCAGTCCTTTGCATCCAGCACAAAGCCGCCCGCGTTGGGTCCGCACCATGCGTAATAGTCCCTGTGGGGGACGGCAAACCGCTCCATGGCGGCCATCTGGGTGCCGCCGTGGGCCAGAATGACCAGCCGCTCTTCGCCTGCGGCAAGAGCTTTATCGATCAGCTCTGCCACGGTGCGGCAGATGCGGTCTGAAAAATCCGTCTTGCGCTCTCCATCCGGGCAGGGGCTTTCGCAGTTGGCCTTCACCCATGCCTGATACTCGGGGTCCTTTTCCATCTCGATGAAATTGCGGCCCTCAAAGCTGCCAAAGCACATCTCTTTCAGGCCGTCCACCGGCACAAGCTTTGCCTCTGGGAACAGGATGCGCGCCGTCTGGCTGGTGCGCTGCAGGGTGGAAACATAGACCACATCGGGGTCAAAATCTGCCCGGCGCAGCTGGGCAGCGCCTTCGGGTGAGAGCGGGATGTCGCGCTGGCCCTGATAACGCTTCTGGGCGTTGTATTCCGTCTGGCCATGACGCAGAAGATAAATCAGCATTGAGACAATTCTCCTTTCAAAACCGTGGGGATGCCGCAGAACATCTGCACCACGCATTCGGCCCGTGCGGCCAGCAGGCAGGCAAGCCTGCCCGCCGCCTCGCGGTCTGCGCGCTGTTTGACATCCATCGGCACAACACCGCCGCCTACCTCGGTGGCGATGAGGATATCGTATTCATGGGCAAGCTTGTCTGCCAAGGCAGGCAGGTCGGCGGCATCGGCAGCCAATACCTGCACGTCCGAAAGACGCTTGCCGGGAAGGGTTTGCGCAAAGGTGCGCTTGCCGCTGTAGAGCGGCCCGGTAATAAAGATCATAGCAGCCCTCCCCACTGGCAGGCACACAGCGCCGCCAGCATCCAGAGCTCGGCCTTTTGCAAAAACCACCCGGCAAGGTCGCCGGTGATGCCGCCGAACTGTTTCCGGCTCACGGCATGGTAGCGCCAGAGCACCGCCAGCGCTGCCAGCACCAGCGCCCAGCCGCCCAGCGCCGCCATGCCCACGCACAGCACTGCGGCCAGCACCGCCAGCACCCGGCGCACCACAGTTTTGTCTGCTGCAGTGGAAAAGGTGTGTGCAAGACCGGTGTTTTTTGCCATGGGGAACGATGCCGCCGCAAGGCCCGAAAGCGCCCGTTCCAGCACCAGTGCCAGAACCCACAGCACACCCACGCGGGGTGTAAAACTCACACAGGTGCACAGGGCAAAATAGGCCAGAAAATAGCTGCACAGTCGGATGACCGCAAAGGCACCGCAATGTGGGTCTTTTAATATTTCCAGCTTCTTTTCTCGGTCGCCGTAGCTGGAAAGGGCATCGCAGGTGTCGGCATAGCCGTCCAGATGGATGCCGCCCGTCACCCACACAGGCACCAGCGCAAAGCCCGCCGCCTTGGCAAGGCCCGGCAGGGGCAGCGCGCCACACACACACCACGCCGCACCAATAACGACACCAATAAGCGGGAAGGCGCACATGGCGTAGCGCATATTTTTTTCGTTCCAGTCGAACTGCGGCACCGGGATGGCTGAAAACATGGCAAAAGCCACCGCGATGGTCTGCAAAACGATCATTTTTCCACTCCTTTATAGTATACGGGGATGCCGCATACCACCCGCACCACCGCATCTGCCCGGGCGGCAAAGGCATTGTTCACCTGTGCCAGTGCCAGCAGATAGCGGCCTGTGTCACCGGCATAGTCGGCCCCGCCGCTGAACACCTCGTTGGAAACAACGATGAGGTTTTCGCACTGGGCTGCAAGGCTTTCCAGCCCGTGCAGGATGGCTTTGGCCGCGTTTTCCCCTGCTCCCGCCGGGTCGTACAGCTCGTTGGCGGCAAGGTTGCCAAGGTCTTCCAGCAAGGCGGTGCCCCGCGCAGGCAGGCGCACATTGTCCAGATGCAAGGGACACTCCACCGTTTCAAACTGCTTTGCGGCCCGCATTTTGCGGTGCTTTTCCACCCGGGCGGCACACTCGGCATCCCACACCTGCATGGTGGCAAGATAGTAGCGGGGGCCGGTGGTCCTGAGCACAAGGCTCTCGGCATATTCACTTTTGCCGCTGGCCGCGCCGCCCAGAACCAGCGTCAACATTGGGGCGTATACGGCGCAATGCCGCCCTCCGCAAAGGAGTAGCACCCGCCGTATACGGCCAGCGCCATATCCCACAGCGGGATGCTGGCCACCGCGCCGGTGCCCTCGCCCAGATGCAGCCCCGCCGTAATGATGGGTGCCTTGCCCAGTGCTTCCAGCACGATGCGCGCGGCAGGCTCTGCCGAGCAGTGGCTTGCAAACACAGCCTTTGCCGCCGCCGGGCACAGCCGCACGGCGCACAGCGCGGCCACTCCGCTGATAAAGCCATCTGCCAGCACCGGCACACCGGCCAGTGCACCGCCCAGAAACACACCGCACAGGCCCGCGATATCAAAGCCGCCAAGCTTTGCAAGAACATCCAATGTGTCTTCCGGGTCCGGCTCATTGCAAAGGATGCCGCGGCAGATGGCATCCACCTTGCGGGCAAGCCCTTCGTCCGAGAGGCCCGCACCGCGCCCGGTCATAAGCTCCACGGGCTGGCCCAGCAGCACCGCCGCCACCGCGCTGGAGGTGGTGGTATTGCCAATGCCCATTTCACCGGTGGCGATGAGCCTGTAGCCATCCTCTGCCAGTTCCCGGGCAAGGGCAATGCCCTCCCCAACGGCCTGCACGGCCTCGGCCCGGCTCATGGCAGGGCCTTGGGTAAAATCCGCCGTGCCTGCGGCAATGCGGCAGCTGCGCACGCCGGGCACCGGTTCGCCTGCCATGCCCATATCCACGGGCAGAACATCGCAGTGGGCCGTGCGGGCCATCTGGCACACACTGGTGCGCCGCATGGCAAGGTTTTCGGCCACAGCACGGGTCACTTCCTGCCCGGTCTGGCTCACGCCCTGCGCCACCACGCCGTTATCCGCGCAGAGCACCACCACCACCCGGCGGGAAAGATCAAGCTCCGCGCTGCCGGTAAGGGCGGCGGCATCCTCCAGCATGGTCTCCAGCCGGCCCAACCCGCCCAGAGGCTTTGCAAGGCTGGCCCAGTGGGCGTGTGCCGCCGCGCGGGCAGCTTCGTTGGCAGGGGTGATACCCGCCAAAAGTGCATTCAGTTCAGTTTCGGTCATTTTGGTCATCCTTTTGTTTTGCTGTATCGTTCTGCCGCGCGCACAAAGCGGCCCGGCAGGGGCGTGCCCGCCCAGTATAAATGCGGGAACCCCGCATAGAAATTCTCGTTTGCAAAGCCGCATTCCCACTGCATTTTTTCGTTTTTGCAGGCAGTAAATGCAGTGCCGTTTGCGGTGGAATCCCAGTGGTGGAATTCGTGGATGGGCAGCGTTTCTCCGGCGCAGAAGAGCATACTGTCCGCCTTGGCGGTCATTTCGGCATAGCCAAAGCGCACCAGCCTTCCCACCCGGATGCCATCGCCCGGCAGAACGTCTGCCATGGGCCACGCCTTACCGTCGGCATCCTCAAGGCTCCGGCCCAGATACAAAAAGCCGCCGCATTCGGCCGCTGTGGGCAAGCCCGCCTGCACGGCCTGCCGGATGGAAGCCAACATGGTTTTGTTTTCACTCAGAGTTTTGGCGTACAGCTCCGGGTAGCCGCCGGGCAGATACAGCCCGCCTATATTTTCCGGCAAAACCGCATCCTGCACCGGGCTGAAAAGCACAAGCTCCGCCCCGGCATCCCGCAGTGCGTCCAGCGTTTCGGCATAGGTAAAGCAGAACGCCTCGTCCTTTGCCACCGCAATGCGGACGGATGTGGGTGCAGCTGCTCCCGGCAAAGCTTCCGGCGCAGGCTTTTCGGTCAGCACGGCAAGGCGCTGCCAATCCAGCACCAGTGCATCGGCCAGCAGGGCGATTTTTTCCTGCAGGTCGGCAATTTCATCTGCAGTCTTCAGGCCGAGGTGTCGGCTTTCTACCGCTGCCTGCGGCAAATGGGGCAGATAACCCAGCACCGGCAGGCCGGTCTCCCTTTCCAGCAGGGCCTTGAGCATTTTATACAGCTTTTCGGAACAATCATTGAGCAGGATGCCCGAAACATGGCTGTTTTTGCGGAAGTTCACAAGGCCCTGAATTTGCGCGGCCAGCGTCACGCTGGCGCCCTTGGGCTGTACCACCAGCAACACCGGCAGGCCCAGCGTATCCGCCAGTTCCCAAGCGCTGGCACGGGTGGTCAGGCCCTGACCATCATAAAAGCCCATAGCGCCCTCGCACACGGCGGCACCATGCCCGGCGGCATAGCGGGCAAAAATGGCCCGCACCATATCCCTGTTAGAAAGAAACAGATCCAGATTGTGGCTGTCCACCTGCAGAGCCGAGCGGTGGAACATGGGGTCGATGTAGTCCGGCCCGCTTTTGAACGCACAGGGGTCGGCCCCGCGCTTTTTCAGCGCCGCCAGCACTGCGCAGGCAACAGTGGTCTTGCCGCTGCCGGAAGAAGGCGCGGCGATGAGGAATTGCATCATTTGCGTGTACCCGTAATGAGGAAGATGGGGTTATTGGCCATGAGCAGGTGCAGTCGGCCCGCCGGTTTTGTGCGGCTGACGGCGATCTGCGTTACCTCTGCGGTCAGGCCCCGGGCCGTGAGGGCGGCAATAGCAGCGCCCAGCGTTTCCAGCGCAATGGCCGAAATGCAGATGCGTGCGTTCGGATTCTTGCCGAGCACTTCATCCAGCACGGCTTCCATGCCGCCTTTGGTGCCGCCGATGAACACGGCATCCGGCGCAGGCAGGTCTGCCAGCACATCCGGTGCGCGGCCCTCGATGAGGATGAGGTTGCAAGCATGGAACTTTGCCCGGTTTTTACGGATCAGTTCACAGGCATCCGGTTCACATTCCACGGCGTAAACGCGGCCTTTGGGTGCCGCCAGCGCAAGCTCCACGCTCACACTGCCGGTGCCTGCGCCCACATCCCACAGAGTGTCGGTAGGCATTACCGCCAGCTTTGCCAGCGCAGCAGCGCGCACCTCCTGCTTGGTCATGGGTACCTCGCTCCGGATGAAGCTTTCGTCCGGGAAGCCCGGCGCACGCAGCTGCGGCAGATCAAAGTTTTCCACCAGAAGCACGCTGAGTGGTGCAAAGCTCTGCCCCGCCAGCTCTGCAGCAGAGCCGTAGCGGATGGTTTCCGCCTCGGTGCCAAGGTTTTCGCCCACCACGCCGTGGGCTTCGCCCATACCGGCATCGGTCAGCTTCTGGCACAGAGAGGCGGGCGTTTCAGTGCCGCCGGTGAGGAAGAACACCGAACGGTTCATCATGCACTCGGCCACCGGGTCGCAGGCACAGCCATGGGCCGAGACCAGCTTCCAGTCCTGCCACGGTCGGCCCAGCGCCGCTGAAAGCAGCTGGATGCTGGAAACGCCCGGATACACCCGCGCGGGGATGCCCAGCGCCCGCAGCGGCGTGAGCAGACCGGACGCACCGGAGTAAAATCCGGTATCGCCGCTGTAAAGCACGACAGCATCCTGCCCGGGGTTTTGTGCCAGTGTTTCCAGAATGTCAGCGGGCTGGTAGAGCGCGAACTGCCGGGCCGTGCAGTCTGCAGGCAGGCCCGCCAGCAGCCGCTTTGCACCGAACACAAGGCCCGCGCTGCGCACAGCCTGCTGTGCCTGCTCCGAAAGGGCTTCCCATTTTCCGCTGCCCATGCCGATCAGTGTGACCATTGCAAAATCTCCTTGCAATACGCTAAAATTTGTGTTTCCGTCTCGCCAGTTTCCGGCGGGCGGCGCAGCACCACCAGCTGTGCACCGGTATCGGCAGCGGCCTGCACCTTCTCGGCAAAGCCGCCCGCTGCGCCGCCGTCCTTGGTGACGAGGTACCGGATCTGGAACTGTGTTATCAACGCCTTATTCAGCGCCAGACTGAACGGCCCCTGCATGGCAATGATGTTCCGGTGCGGGACATTGGCCGCTTCACAGGCGGCAATGCCCTCCGGCGTGGGCAGGACGCGCGGGTAAAGCCGCGCCGGTTCCAGCCCGGCAAACACAGCCAGCTCCTTGGCACCGGTGGCAAGCAGGATATTGCCCTCTGTCCCGGCCAGATATTCTGCAGCCTGCGCTGCTGTTTCAAACACCGCACAGCCGGGCGGCAAGGGGCTTTGCGCACGCAGCAGGCGGCGGTATTCCACGCCCGCCTGCACCGCTGCAGCGCGGATGTTCCTGGTGGCATCCACTGCGTAAGGGTGGGTGGCATCCACGCAGAGATCAGCTCCCGCCAGCAATGCCGCCATGGCATCCGGCTGCAGCCGCCCGGCGTGCACCGTGATGCCCGCCATTTCGCCCTGCTCCTCGGCACCCAGCGGCGTTGCCACGCACACCGTTACCGCAGCGCCAAGCTCTGCCAGCTTTTTGGAAAAGCGACGGCCCTCGGTGGTGCCGCTGAACACGACCGCCTTCACTTACGGTACCCCCGCGGCGTGACCATCCGGCCCGAAAGGGCGCGGGTATTGCTGTTGCCGATATACACGGTGGTGAACATATCCACCGGCGTGTTTTCCAGCTCGGTCAGCGTCAGCACCCGGGCACTCTGGCCCTCGCGGCCAATGTTGCGCACAAGGCCGCAGACGGTATCATCCGCCTTGCCGTTTGCGCGCAGGATGCGCACTGCCTTTTGCAGGTAGTCCGGCCTGCCCTTGGAGGAAGGATTATAGAGTGCAACACAGAAATCTCCCTGCGCTGCGCAGGCCAGCCGCTTTTCGATGACCTCCCACGGGGTAAGCCGGTCGGAAAGGGAGATCACGCAGAAATCGTGGGCCAGCGGCGCGCCCAGCACAGCCCCACCGCTGAGGGCGGCCGTAAGGCCGGGCACCACTTCTACGGCAACGTCCGGGTAATCCTCGGCCAGCTCCAGCAGCGGGCTGGCCATGCCGTAAACGCCTGCGTCGCCGCTGCACACCATCACCACGCGCCTGCCGGTATCCGCCTTTTCCAGCGCCCAGCGGCAGCGGTCAATCTCCTTGGTCATGCCGGTGGAATAATATTCCTCACATGGGAACTCCGGCTCGATCAGATCAAGATAAAGTTTATAGCCGCAGATGGCATCTGCGTGTTCCAGAACGTTCTGGGCTTCCTGCGTCAGGTAGTAAACATCTCCGGGGCCAATGCCCACCACGTAGACTACCTTTTCCGGTTCGTCGATCTCAAATTCCATCGGGTCAAACATTCTGCCACCTCCAGTCCGGGGCATAGGGCCGCACGGCCAGCGCAAAGGTCACGCCGGTATGGGCATATTTGTGAAAAACGAGTGTCCCGCCTGCGGCCAGCACTGCCGACCGTTCACAGACATTGTCCACGCCGGTAACGCTCTGCACAAAGGCCGAAGGCGTAAAGCTGCCGGGGGCGGCACGCAGCTGTTCCGCTGTGAAAAACTGCACCGGCCAGCCGTGGCTCTTACAGAAGGTCAGCAGGCCCGTCTCGTTTTGTTTTAAGTCGATGCTTGCCGCCGCCGTGATGCATTGCGGCGCAAGGCGGTTCTGGGCACAGAAAGCTGCAAAGGCTTCGGCCAGCGTTTCGGTGCTGGTGCCGCGTTTGCAGCCCACGCCCAGCACGCCGATGCGCGGCACCAGATGCAGCGCATCCCCCGCCGGGCAGAGGGTGAGGGCAAAGTCCGTGGCATCTCCCGCCGTGATCCCATCAGGCGGTGTACCCGCAATGGGCCAGTCGGATGCAAACTGCACCGTTTTGCCCGCCAGCAGTGCACCGCTGACAAGCTTGATGCGCTCCGGCTCCAGCACGGTGCAGTTCTGGTGCTTTGCCCACTCGTCCACCGCAAACACACCGTTTGCGTCGGTGGCTGTGGTGATCACCGGCACCGCACCGCACACAGCGGCAAGCGCCCGGGCAAGGTCGTTGGCACCGCCCAGGTGGCCTGAGAGGATGGGCACGGCAAAGCGGCCGCACTCGTCCAGCACCACAACGGCAGGGTCCTGTGCCTTGCTTTGGCAGTGGGGCGCAATGGCCCGCACCGCAATGCCCACAGCACCTACAAAAACAAGGGCATCGCTCCCGGCAAACTGCCGGGCCGTCCAATCGGCAAGGTGCACCTGCCCGGCTTCATGGCCGCAGCGGGTCACACTGCCGGGATATGCCGCCGCCAGTTTTTGGGCCAGTGCAAGGCCCTTTGCCGTAAAGGCCAGATAGGCCCGGGTCACTGGTCTGTCCCCTTGCGGAACTCGGTGGTAAAGGCCGGGTCGTAGAGCTTGCTGCGCTCATAATTCCGGCCCAGAAAGCCGCCTGCCACGATGAGCGCCGTTTTGGTGATGCCCGCTGCATGAACGCTTTCCGCCAGTGTACCTACGGTGCAGCGCACCGTTTTTTCCTCCGGCCATGTGGCCTTATACACCACCGCTGCCGGGGTATCCGGCGTATAGGCACCGCCTTCCAGAAGCGCCTGCTGTACTTTGTCCACAAGGCCGATGGATAGGAAAATGACCATCGTTGCCCCATGGGCGGCAAGGCTTGCCAGCTTTTCTTTTTCCGGCACCGGGGTGCGGCCCTCCATGCGGGTGATGATGACGGTCTGGCTGACGGTGGGCAGCGTGTACTCTGCATTCAGTGCCGCCGCTGCACCGCAGAAGCTGGACACACCGGGGGTATCATCGTAGGGAATGCCCTCGGCGTCCAGCACATCCATCTGCTCCCGGATGGCACCGTAAAGGCAGGGGTCACCGGTGTGCAGGCGCACGGTGATCTTACCCGCAGCTTCCATCTGCCGCATCACATCCAGCACCTGTTCCAGCGTCATTTCAGCGCTGTTATAAATGGCGCAGTCTGCCTTTGCAAGGCCCAGCAGGGCCGGGTTCACCAGACTGCCCGCATAGATGATGCAGTCGGCTTTCTGAAGCAGGGCCGCGCCCCGCCGGGTGATGAGGTCCGGTGCGCCGGGGCCTGCACCAACAAAATGTACCATAACGTTACTCCTTTACCAAAACGGTGGCAAAATAACCGGCCTGTTCCTGCGGCCGCTCAAGGGAAAGATCCGGGTAGACCCGCTCGTCCGGCAGACCGCAGTTGCACACAAGTGCGCTTTTTTTCAGCTTATCTGCCTGCTGCAGGGTATCCAATAAGACAGGCAATTGCCTGCCGGCTTTCATCAATACCTTGGTGCCGGGCATTTCCAGCACGCGGTCTGTCCAGCCGCCGGGCGCAATGGTAAGCGGCGTATCCATGCCGCCGGTCAGCGGCACATTCAGCCGCGCCGCCGCCGCACAAAAGCTGGGCACGCCTGCCGCCATGGCGGTGGCATAACCCCCGGCCTGCAAGATCTCCTGCAGGTAACCAAAGGTGGCATAGATGGAAACATCACCGATGTTCAGCATGGCAACGTCCTGCCCGGCATCCAGATACTGCCGCACCGCGGCGGCGGCTTTTTCGTGCGAAGCCGCCAGCGCAGCCGGGTCACGGCTCATGGCAAAGTACAGCGGGACGATGGTCTTGCCGTCCAGCGCTTCTCCCAGCGCACTGCGGGCGATGTCCAGCGCCAGCATCTGGCCGGAAGCAGTCTGCGGCGCGGCCAGCACCGGGCACTGCCGGATGAGCCGCACAGCCTGCAGCGTCATCAGCTCCGGGTTGCCGGGGCCGACGCTGACACCGTAAAATGTACCTTTCAGTTCTGCCATTCCTGCATCAGCTCCTTTGCCGTTTTTGTCTCGCCCAGCGGGCCGTGCTGGTTGGAGAACAGCACCACGCCCACCCGGAAGGCCCCGCCTGCCCGCCGGTCCAGATGCATCTGGATGGCGGCAAGGATGCTTTCCAGCACCGGGCCGCGCAGCTGTGCGCCGTCCAGAATGTCAAGGCAGGCATCCGTGGTGGCGGCATCCATCAGGGCAGCGCACACTTCGCGCCGGGCCCCGCACAGCGCCGCATGGGCACAGAACACCTCGGCACGGCCATCCGCCGTGTGGGAATGGGTGTTCATGACCCCTGCCGCCAGTTTGACCAGCTTGCCCACGTGGCCTACCAGAAGCACTTCCTCAAATTTGGCCGTGGCAGCCATATCCAGCGTATCCCCGATGAAGTTGGAGGTCTTGACCACCGGGAACCGCTCGAACTGCGGCAGAGCGCTGGCCAGATAGTCCAGCCCGTAGTTACCGGGGGCCAGCACCAGCCGCCGGGGGCCGGGGGCATTTTTTGCGCGCAGTGCGGCCTGATTCATTTCCAGCTGGATGGTATCCAGAATGGCCTGCTGGCTCATGGGTTCCACGATGCCGCTGGTGCCCAGAATGGAAAGCCCGCCCTCCACCCCGATGTGCGGGTTGAAGGTGCGCTTTGCCGTCTCGGCACCGCCTTCCACAGAGATGGTCACCGCAAAGCCGCCGGTGTAGGCAGCATTTTCAGCTTCCCGTTCCAGCGCTTCGGCAATCATCTGGCGGGGCACATGGTTGATGGCGGCTTCGCCTACGGGCTGGTCAAGGCCGGGCTTCGTCACCCGGCCCACCCCCTCGCCGCCAAGGATGCGCACGCCGGGGGCATCCGGTTCCAGCACCACCGATGCAATCACCGGCAGGCCCGTGGTCACGTCCACATCGTCGCCGCCGTCCTTGCGGATGGCACATACCGCACCGGCATCCGTTCTGCGGCAGTAAATGGGTGCCACCTCCACCACAATGCCCTTGGGCGTGCGCAGAGCCACCGTTTCCGGTTCGCGGCCGGTCAGCAGCAGACGCGCCGCCCCGGCAGCCCCCAGCGCGGCACAGGTTCCGGTGGTATAGCCGCAGCGCAGCAGCTTCTGCCCGCTGCGGACGTAATGCTCAAACTGCGGTTTTCCGGCGGGTGCCTTTTCGGCTTCCGGCTCCGGTGTGCCGAACAGAGCCGTGTACTGCTGTTCGGTCAGGCCGTACAGGGTGCGGATGTTCTCCGGCTGAAACGCCTGTTCCGGGGTCAGCACGCCGGAAACACCACCGGGCGAAACGCACACCACCGTGTCCGCTATTTTTTCGGCCAATTCCAGCTCGTGCAGGCTCAGGATCACCGCCAGCTGACCGGTATGGGCCAGCTCCTTTAAAATGGTGAGCAGTTCAATTTTGCCCTTGATATCCAGAAAAGAGGTCGGTTCGTCCAACAGGATCACTTCCGGCTGCTGGCACAGTGCCCGGGCCAGCAGGATGCGCTGGCGCTGGCCGTCGCTGATGCGGTTAAAATCCCGGTCTGCCAGCTGCGCCGCACCCACCAGCTCCAAAGCTCTGTGCACCTGTTGCCTGTCCTCGGCAGACAAAATGCCCAGCCGTCCGGTGTAGGGATAGCGCCCCGCCGAAACAAAGTCAAAGCAGGTGGTCAGCTCCATCCGGCGGCTGTGGGGAGCCATGAGAGCCAGCTTCTGCGCCCGCTGGGTACCGGTATAGGCAGTAAGATCCTTCCCCGCCAGCAGCACTGTGCCGCCCATAGGGGCAAGCTGGCCCGCCAGCGTTTTGAGCAGGGTGGATTTTCCTGCGCCGTTCGGCCCGATCAAGGTCAGGATCTGGCCCGGCTGCGCCCCGAGGCAAATATCCGAGAGCAGCGGTGTCTTGCCGTAGCCGATGGCAAGCTCCCGCGCAGTGCAAAGTGCTTTTTCGTTCATCATGCGCCCTCCCGCTCTGAATTGCGCCGCACCAGCAGCCAGATGACCACCGGTGCGCCGAACACGGCCGTGACCGAGCTGATGGACAGCTCCGTGGGCGCGAACAGACTGCGGGCCAGCAGGTCGCAGAACAGGCAGAAAGCCGCACCGCCCAAGCAGCACCCCGGCAGCACATGCAGCGGCTTTGCGCTGCCCAGCAGCTGCTTGACAAGGTGCGGCACCGCGATGCCTACAAAGGAGATCGGCCCCGCAAAGGCGGTGACGCAGGCCGCCAGCAGGCTAGATAGCAGCACCAGCGCTGCCGAGAAAGGCTTGACATTCACGCCCACGCTGCGGGCATATGATTCGCCCATCTGGTAGGCGGCCATGGGCTTGGAAAGCAGAAAGGATGCCGCCAGCGCAGGCAGCACCACCAGTGCCGCGGCCTGCACATTGGCCCATGTCACGCCGGAAAAGCTGCCCTGCGACCAGTTGTGCAGATTGACGATGTTGGAATCCTGCGCAAAGGCCACCACGATATCGGTGATGGCGGAGCAGATATAGCCGATCATCACACCGCAGATGACCAGAATGCTCATGCGCTGCACCCGCCGGGCCACCGCCAGCACAAAGGCCATGGAAGCCATGGCACCCGCAAAGGCAGCCGCGATCATCATGGCCGAGCTGGTCAGCATCCCGCGGTCCAGAAACACCACCATGGTCAGGGCCACCGCCAGCTTTGCGCCGCTGGAAACGCCCATAACAAATGGCCCGGCAATGGGGTTTGCAAAAAAAGTCTGCAGCAGGTAGCCTGCCGCGCTGAGGGCTGCCCCCAACAGCGCCGCCATGACCGCGCGGGGCAGGCGCAGCTGCAGGATGATGTTCCCCGCAAGCGCATCGCCGCCCTTGCCCAGCAGCGCCGTCAGCACCGCACCCGGTGCAAGGGATACGCTGCCCCAGAACAGGTTCAGCGCAAAAAGCACCGCCACGGCTGCCGCAAGGGCAATATAGGCGGCTGCAAGGCGTCTGGTACGGGTCATAGGCTTTCCTTTCTGTAAAATTTTCCTTCTTTAATCCACATGGGTGAGGAATTTCAGGGTACTGGCGGCAGGTGTGCCCTTGGTAAACACCCGGTTCATGTCCACGATCAGGTCTGCCAGCTCCATGCTCTGCTGGAACAGGCTCTGGGTGGTGCACCACACCTGACCGTTCTGCACCGCTTTGAACTCGTTCAACAGTGGGAAACGCTCGGTCAGCTGGTTCACCGATGCGATCATGCCCTCGATGGCGCTGTTGTAGATGAGCACATCGGCATCCTTTGCACCTGCATAGAAGTCCTCAAGCGGCAGGTTCATGGTAGCAAGGCTGTTGCCATTGTCCGTCAGGTCCGCAAAGACATAGCTGCCGCCTGCCATTTCGATCATGCGGGCCACATAGTCACTGCCCTTGCGCACAGTGGCAAGGTTGTTGGTGGTCAGCGAGAAGAAGGCGCAGCTTTTTCCCGTGGGTTCCTGCGAGAGGATGGGCTGAACGGCTGTCTCCTGCGCGGAAAACACCTGCTCGGCCTGTTCTTCCCTGCCCAGCAGGATGCCGTAAAGCTTGATCCACTCCATGCGGGCCAGCGGGTCGCTCTCGTAGCTGGAACGCTCCACCAGCACCGGGATGCCAAAGTGTTCCAGCTGCTCCTTTACCTCCGGCGTGTGCAGGATCATGGTATTCTCAATGGCAAGGCGGCAGCCCGCCGCCAGGATCTGCTCGTAATCCGGGGCGCTGTACTTGCCTGCATACGCGATTTTTCCCTCTTTCATGGCCTGCTGCACCGCGGGCAGATACCAGCCCTCGGCCTTGGTGCCGGAAAAGGCCACGCTGTCCAGTGCATCCAGATGCAAAAGCAGATCCATCACCGAGGTGGAGACCAGATAAATATTCTCCACCGGCTGGCGCAGCACAGTCACGTCAGCGGGCAGGCTGTCCACCTCCGCAGCATCTTCCGGCACAACAAGGAACCTCGTATCCGACTCCGCGATGGTCAGCATGGTATAGCCGCCCTCATAGCAGTCCGCTGTGAACTGCTGTGCATAGTCCAGCTTGTAATGATGGGAGAAAACAAGACTTTCCGTATTGGCAGGCTGAGCCTTGCTGCCGCAGCCGGTCAGCGTCAGCGCCGCAGCGGGGATCAGTTTCAGAAATTGGTTGCGGGTGATCTTCATAGGTAACTCCTTCCGTCACGGCTTGCGCCGTGCCACCTCCCTCATAGAGGAAGGCTTTGGCAGTACGGTAAAGTTTATCTTTTTGCCAAAGAAGGTGACTGGGGGAGTCACTTCAGACTTGCAGAATCAAAGGTCAGCGTATACTCGATCTCGTGGGGGGTGCTCATGGCAACGGTGTCGGCGGTGACATCCAGTGCGGTATCCAGCGCCGATACCGGAATTTCAAAGGTGGAATTGCCCTCGGTGTTGGTGGGCAAATACTTCTCGCCGTCCACGATCATATAATCATAGTTCGGGCTGCTCCACACGATGGTAGCGGTCATTTTGCCGTCTGCCACGGTCAGGGCGGCGGGGCTCTCCACGGTGGCACGGCCGGAGCCGCCTTCCAGCGTCACCTCACAGGTGTAGGTGCCGTCTGCCGGGGTCTCGGCTTCCGCAGCCTTTTCCACGGCATCACGCACGCTGACGACATGGTCGTACCACTTGCCCTTGGTGCCCAGAATGGCAAGATCAAAGTCCGTATCCACAGCAGTGACCGGAATGTCAAAGCCGTACACCTCCTCCGAGGTGCCGTCGGAATAGGTGACGGTATCTGTGGTGGGCTGCAGCCAGTCGGCCTCGTGGTCGGCGGCATCGGAAGCCTTGCCCAGATACAGGTTGACGATATGGGTGGAAGCAAGGCTGACATGGAAGGTCATCTGGCCGTTCTCCACGGTCAGGGTGCCCTTGCCGTCGCAGGCTTCGTTGGCGTGGAACATGCTGCTGTCGGTGTCAAACTCGGCGGTATACACACCATCCGGCAAAGCGGCGGTCTCAGCGGCAGAAGAAGCCACAGAGGATGCCGCCTCGGAAGAAGCAGCACTGGAAGCTGCAGAAGATGCCGTGGAAGAAGCGCCGCAGCCCACCAGCAGACTCAGTGCCAGAGAAGCAGCGACAACACAGGAAAAAACGCGTTTCATAGGAAATACCTCTACATTATAAAAAATCAGCTTTTATTATACCATTGTTCAGATAAAAAATGAACCCTCTCCACCGGATGCCGCAAAGCGGCCGCGAGACGGAGAGGGTTCGTTTGATCAACCGTTCAGAGAATCGATCGCCGCCTTGGTGTGGGCGACATACAGCTTCTGGACATCCTCGATCTCACCCAGACCAGCGATCTGGCAGTCGATGCTGTCGAAAGCACCGGAAGCCTTGAACTGGCTCAGCCAGGAGTCGGCATCCTCACCGGCCATATCGTTGTTGGCGTGATCGCCGGCAACCACCATCAGCGGGCGCAGGATGACCTTGGTGTAGCCCGCAGCCTTAACAGCCTCGATCACGTTCTCGCAGGCAGTCTCTTCCGGCTTGCCCTCAACGGTGCCAATGAACACATTGTCGTAGCCCAGAGTCTGCATAGTAGTCTGCATCTGGCTGTAGCTCACCTTTGCGGTGTGCGAGGTGCCGTGGCCCATAAAGACAAAGGCGACCTTGTCCGCAGCAGCGGCATCCAGACTGTCGTAGCCGGCTTCCTTCACGGCAGCAGCGGTGACAGCCTTGGCAACGTCTTCCTTATCCTGATTGATGATGGTGGCATCGGAACCGACCTCGCCCAGCAGGGGTTCAGCCACAGCGACAGATTCAAACTTGTCGCGGTAGGTGTCGATCATTTCCATCATCTCGTCGTACTCAGCACCGTGCATCAGGTGGGTGGGCTGGACGACCAGATTCTTCACGCCGTTTTCCACAGCGCGGTCCATGGCCTGCTGCATGTTGTCGATCTTTTCGCCGTCACGAGCCTGCACATGGTTGATGATGATCTGTGCGGTGAATGCGCGGCGCACAGACCAATCCGGGTATGCGGCCTGCAGAGCATCCTCGATGCCCTTGATGTCCTTCACGCGGCTGTCGTTGAAGGAGGTGCCGAAGGAGACCACCAGCAGCTCGTTGTCGCCAATGTCGTCCTGATTGCGGGCATCGTCCTTGGAAGCATCGCCGGTGTCACGGCCAAAGTAGTCGGGGTCGGCGTTCTCGCCTTCCACCAGTTCCTTCTGGGTGTCGGTCAGGGCATCCCATGCAGCCTTGGCTGCTTCGCACTGGGCATCGGTATCCTCATTGCGCTCCTGCACATAGATGGCATCGATCAGGTCTGCCACGTTCTTTGCTGCTATTTCGTCAGCCTCCTCGCTGCTCGCTTCGCTGGAAGCGGAAGATGCAGCGGTGCTGGATGCAGTGCCGGAAGCAGCACCGCCGCAGCCAGTGAGCACGCCGGCGCACAGAGCCAGAGCCGTAACAGCTGCGGCCAGCTTTTTGGTTTCGATCTTTCTCATTGTCTTGTCCTTTCCTGCTGGATAAATTGCGGTTTGAACCAAACAAAGGGTACAGGAAAGAGAGATGAAAAAAGAGGCCCTTCTGTCCTGCGGATGGCATGACAAAAAGACCTCTGTTGTTTCAGGGCTTTTTGGTACAACCAATTCCTCGTGATCTGGGGTTTGCACCCCCGTACCAACAGCAGGCAGGTTTCCTGGCTGAAAGATCGCCGCCCGTCATCTCCTTCCCAGAGCAAAAGCTCCAGTGGCTGGTGCAAAGCACCCTGATGCGGACTCCCTTATCACAGTGACGAGATCGTGCGGGATCTGCACCCGCTTCCCTTTTACCCTTTCCGCCGTGCAGTGCATCGGCAAAAGGCACCTGCTGTTTTTCTGTTCAGTTCGTCCGGCATTATATCATAAAACTGCGCAGAATGCAATAAAAAACGGCATCCTGCCTTTTTATAAGGAAGGATGCCGTTTGGAGATCGAGCCAAATGCGGAACTTACTGGAGCGCACGGATCGCATTGATGGTGATTTTGTACTGGCAGGTCACGCTGTCAAACAGCTCCTTGGTACCTTCCAGTGTGCCTGTGCGCAGCACCTCGGTCAAATCGTAGGTGGGCTGATACAGGTTGGTAAAGCCCAGGTTCTGGCACACGCCCTTGAGCGTGTGTGCCGCACGGAATGCTTCCTTCACATTTCCTTCCTTCAATGCCTGCTCCAGTTTCGGATAGCTGTCATCGTTCAAAAACATCAGCGTAAATCTGCAGATCATACCTTCGTTGTAAAGCCGCTTGAGCACGTCCTCATAATTTGCGCCCATCTGTCTATAACATTCCTGAATCGTCATGGTTTGTCGCTATGCCTTTCTTTTTCTACTGATCCCGCCTGATTTGCCACAGAGTGACAAAAGCGCCATCCATTTTGTTGCACTTTGTTGCGCTTTTAATATATCACGTCTTACTGCGTTTTTCAATGCAGAGACAAAAAGTCTTGCACTTTTCACATATTGTCCCGAGTTTTTCTTGCAATTTGCCTATCAATTTCTTCCGGCTGGCTTTTTTCTCCGACTTTGCCGTGCCTGCATGGCTGCAGGGCTTTTCCCGCCTTTGCTCTGCCGTTTCTCTGCACGGAAAACGCATTTGAAGAAAAAGGTAAAAAAACAGTTGACAAAAGCCTTTCTGCATGATAGAATAAACAAGTCGTCCGGCGAAGGACACAAAAAGTGAATATGGGCGTGTTCCCGAGTGGCCAATGGGGACAGACTGTAAATCTGCTGCTTTCAGCTTCGGTGGTTCGAATCCACCCGCGCCCACCAAAAGAACCAGCGTAGAAATTACGCTGGTTTTTGTTTTGCCCGACATCTTAAGTCTCACTCTCGAGGGTGGATTCGAACAGCTGCGGCGACATCGCTGAAGATGGCGCAAAAACAGCCCGGTGGGCTGTTTTTAGCAGCGCGGCTCGCGACATCCACCCGCGCCCACCAAAAGAACCAGCGTAGAAATTACGCTGGTTCTTGTTTTGCCCGGCATCTTAAGTCTCACTCTCGAGGGTGGATTCGAACAGCTGCGGCGACATCGCTGA